>Ga0209314_10000121_pt1 | contig 32221 bp, 28 predicted proteins | sample I19B2metaG_FD_184146 | JGI IMG/M metagenome (GOLD analysis project Ga0209314, IMG submission 184146) | Lake sediment bacterial and archeal communities from Gulf of Boni, Indonesia to study Microbial Dark Matter (Phase II) - ​I19B2 metaG... | ecosystem: Environmental > Aquatic > Freshwater >... | reverse complement strand
CCGAAGGCGATCAGAGCCAACTTGGAGAAGAGAAACGACGCTGAGAAGCTTCGTATGTTCGACGAGCTGCTCTCCGTTGATCAAGAATGGAGAAGGTTGACGACTCAGATCAATGAACTTCGGCGGAGAAGAAACGAAGTCTCTGCTGAGATCTCGAGGCTGAAGAGGGAAGGTAAAGATGTCGCGGAGAAGTTGAGAGAGGCAGAGCGGATACCAGAAGAAATTCGCATCTTCGAGGCTAAGGTCTCGGCCGTCGAGGAGAAAGAAAGGAGTCTGCTTCTCAGAATACCCAATTTGCTTCACGAGTCCGTACCGTACGGGAAAGACGAGACCGAGAACGTTGAAGCGAGGCGGTGGGGAGCACCCCCGAAATTTGGTTTCGAGCCTAGAAATCACCTCGATATTGCCCTAGGCCTGGATGTGATCGATGACGAAAGAGCGGCCAGAGTATCCGGAACAGGATTCTACTATATCAAAGGCGATCTCGTCATCCTTGACTTGGCTTTGATAAGATTCGCAGTCGATTTCCTAAGGGGCAGGGGGTATCAGCTAGTCGAGCCCCCATTTATGATCAGGAGGAAGCCTTACGAGGGGGTTACGGATCTCGCCGACTTCGAGAATGTGATGTATAAGGTTGAGAATGAGGATCTGTATCTGGTCGCGACGAGCGAGCATCCCATGGCTTCGATGTTCATGAACGAGACACTCGACAAGAAAGATTTGCCAGTCAAACTCGTTGGAGTGAGCCCTTGCTTCAGGAAGGAGATAGGAGCTCGCGGGAAATACGCCAGAGGGCTGTTCCGGATGCACCAGTTCAACAAGGTTGAACAGTTCATATTCTGTTTGCCTGAAGACTCGTGGAGGTTTCATGAAGAACTTCAGAAGAACTCCGAGGATATGTACCAGGCTCTCGGGCTGCACTACCGTGTTATGAACGTTTGTACCGGAGATATCGGATCCATAGCGGCGAAGAAGTATGACATCGAAGTATGGATGGCCGACGACCAGTTTAGGGAGGCAGGATCAAACTCGAACTGCACAGATTACCAAGCCAGAAGGCTGAACATAAAGTATAGGGAAATGGAGGGAAAGCCGCCCGCAGGGTTCGTGCATACTCTCAACAATACAGCCATTGCAACGAGCAGAACCATGGTCGCGGTCTTGGAGCAGTACCAACGAAAGGACGGGTCGGTCGCGGTCCCAGAGGCCTTGACAAAGTATACCGGGTTTGAGCTGTTGCAGAAACGGGCCTAGGACAAAGAAATCGTCGGTCTAGGTCAGGTCTTCAATCCTCTGACATCGAATCTTTTAATATCGGGTTCTCGAGCAAAATCGGTGGAAGCCCCGATAGCTCAGCAGGCAGAGCGATGGTTTCGTAACTACGAGGAAGAACCATAGGTCGAGGGTTCAATCCCCTCTCGGGGCTCCAACTCCGCCAGCCAGTTCGCAACTACGTCAATTGCGATAGACCAAAGAGATCGGGAGGCAAAAAGGTGGCGCTCGACGCTTCGGGAATTAAGGCCTTAGGGTATCTCTTCCTACTGTGTGCTGTTGCTCTCATCCTCTGGGGAGGAGTGATAGAGTTCAGCCCAGGACTATTGGCTCTTGGTGTCTTGGTCCTGACCTTTGGAGTGGCTGCAGTCAGATACAGCCGAGACATTGAACGCGAAGATTTTGCCGATCTGTGGGGCGCACCTGATAGCAAATGATGCGGGGGATGGTAACCCATAGGTACGTTGTTGAGGGGCGCTCAGATTCTACTCTGCGTTCGCCAGCTTCGAGAGGATGGCGGAGAAAGTTGAGGCTCTTGGCATCCACTGTGGCCGAGTACAACAAGCCGTTTAATCTGACTGCTTCCTCTTTATCTGGCACTGTCAGAGATAACCGATCTCGAGTTGAGAAAGTTGATTCATGCCAAGACAGTTGAACTTGAGCAAGACCAGTATTACTTTACCTACAGCGCGAAGCATCCGCCAAGAGTCCGTGTTGATCCAGGAGATGTCGTGGTAGCTCGGACACTCGACGCTTCAGTCGGGGCCATAAGGCGCGAGAGCGACCTACCGAGCGTCAAAACAGTCAGACCTTTCGTGAATCCACAGAGTGGCCCCATATTTATCAACGGTGCAATGCCAGGCGACACGCTCTCAGTTGAGATACTGGATATTGAGCCCACAGAAGAACTAGCGGCATCTTGGGTGAGAAGGGATTTCGGGACCCTTGTAGCGTCCTCATCTACGCCGATGATAAACCCGCCTCTGGAGGAAGCCGTTTGGCTCTATCCAATCGAGAACGGAAAGCTGAGGTTCAAGGCAAAGAAGGACGGGCGAATAATCGAGATTGCGATGAAGCCCTTTCTCGGAACGATAGGCACCGCTCCTATACTTGAAGAGATATCGAGCCTGAACCTTGGTCCGCATGGAGGCAACATGGATTGCCCCGACGCCTGCACGGGAAACACGGTGTATTTTCCGGTGTTTGTGGAAGGAGCGTACCTGTTCCTAGGAGACGCCCACGCCGTCCAAGGCGATGGTGAGTTCTGCGGTTCAGCTGTAGAGATGTCGAGCAGAACCACCATCAAATTGGGCTTGATGAAAGGAAGGAGGATAAACTCGCCGCGCATCGAGTCTTCCGAAGAACTGATGGCAGTTGGCATGGGTAAGCCGCTTGAGGACGCATATAGGGCGGCGCAGAAGGAGCTCCTACTATGGCTAAGAGATGACTACGGATTCGACCTCATGGATGGGTATCAGCTCGTCTCTCAGGTCGGAACCGCACGGATTGGGAACGTCGTTTCGCAGAAATATACCATTGTTGCCAAGTTTCCGAAAAGATATCTTAGCACGTAGCATCGCGGTCGAGTTCAAACAGAGTCTTGTCGCGAGGATGAGTCGCAAGAAGGTCTCGATCAGTTCAGTCAGAAGTTACGTGAAACTGCGTTGAAGGGCTTCTAACGCAAAGAGGGAATAAAGCGGCAACATCTCCAAAAAATATGGGAAGGAAGTCGTTTGAAGTAGAGTTTTCTTCTACTTTACGACTTCGCCGTTCGCAAATCCTCTTCCGATTCGGGTTATCTTGACCTTCACTTTGTCGCCAGGCTTCGTGTTCGGCACGAAGATGATGAATCCTTGGAGCTTTGCTACGCCTGCGTCTCCTCTGTGGCTCATCTCTGTCACTTCGACATCGTATTCCTTGCCCATCTCTACTGGCGCGGGTCTTGGTGGCCTGAAGCCGTATCCTCCACCTCTATAACCGCCTCTGTAACCCAATTCTGCCTCACCACCGGTTTCTGTTCGTTTCCACAGCTGCATAACGCGCGAGAAGTAGTCCTGTTCAGGAATAGTCTCCTTCACGCATCTGACGCTGTCGCGGCTCGTTGTGTATGTGCTCGGATATATGGCTTACCCAGAAATGGACCAATTAGATGCAGTTTCTTCACGCGCTGTAGATCCATAATGCGAAGCAAATCGGTTGGACTCTCATGAGCCCAACGCCCACGCTTCAGAGTCATCCTGCGATCGAGTATGGGCTGACAGAAGGTACGCAGATGTGGGTTCAAACAAACCCTTAGGCGACGACACGAAACCACTCCGTCTGGGCTGGGAGTTGAGACGGCGTCTCAAGGCTCGAATGCCGAGTATGAACCTCGCAAAAAGGCTTTTGTGCAAGAGAGTCGTCCAAACTGAGAGCTAAAGGTGGCAATTATGGCTTCAGAGAGTCAGAAGCAGATATGGATTGCGAGAGAGAATCTCAGGTGCAGCGGATGTAAGCGCTGTGAGGTAGCTTGCTCCCTTTACCATGAAGGCTTGGTGTGGCCAGAGGCATCGCGAGTTCGAGTATTTATGCTGGTGCCCGGAACTGAAATGCCACATCTGTGTGCCCAATGTCATGACTATCCGTGCGTAGCGTCTTGCCCCGTTGACGCCCTCTCAGTTGACCCAAAGACGGCAGCGGTGCTCGTTGATAAAGAGAAGTGCATCCATTGTGGCAAGTGTATTGATGGATGTCCGGGAAAGATCCCACATCTCCATCCGAAAGAAGGGCACGCACTGATCTGTGACCTCTGTGGGGGGGATCCGGAGTGTGTCAAGGCGTGTCACCAAGGTAAGTATGACTGCCTCATGAGCGTTCCGAGGATATCAAGCATGAACTATCGACTTTACGCTAGGACTCCGGAGGAGATGATCGAGGACTTCGTCACCAATCTGTACGGTGAACAGGGGAAGGAGTTGATCTAGGATGGCGAATGGGTACGCGAACAAGTTCCTGGACATAGACCTCTCAAGTGGCAGCGTGAAGACGGTCAGTTTTCCAGAGGAGACACTTCGTAGATACTTGGGAGGGCGAGGGCTTGCCGCAAGGATACTCTGGGACAGACTGGGGGATCACTGGCATGATACTGACCCGCTCGGCCCTGACAACATCTTGACGATCCTGACGGGACCGTTGGTAGGGTACTATCCGGGGGGAAGGCTCACAGTATCGGGCAAGTCGCCTCAGACTAACGGAATCGTCGGCTCAACTGTCGGAGGAGAGGCGCCGATCGAATTGAGGTGCTCTGGGTATGAAGGGTTGATCGTTGCGGGAAGAGCGGAGAAGCCGAGTTACATCTTCATTAATGACGACAAAGTGGAAATCCGTGACGCAAAACATCTCTGGGGCAAGATGGGTAAAGAGACGGTCAAGATTCTGACCAAAGAGATACGCGAGGAGCTCAAGCAGAAGAAACCGCCTTTGGGAACGCCGAAAGAACCTGCAATTCTCTATGTGGGACCTGCCGGGGAGAAGAGGTCAAGGATCGCAGCTGTAATGCACAAGTGGGCTCATGGTGCAGGTTACGGAGGTTACGGAGGTGTTATGGGCTCGAAGAACCTCAAAGCCGTTGTCGCCAAGGGAAACGGGCCTATTCCTCCAGCACATGATGCAGGATTGACTAGAAAAATCATGGATGACGTGATCCAGAGACTTGCTGAGAAGGATGAGATGAGAAGGTACGGAACCGGATCGGCTGGATACACTGTAGGCGCGGACACGAGTAGTGAGCCGATCAGAAACTGGCAAGAAGAGTGGCATGACAACAAGGAATTCGGAGTCGACAAGTTCGAGAGAAGGGTATGGATAAAGCGGTACTGGGGAGACTACGGCTGCCCAACGACATGCCTCAAGCTGGCGATGGTGAAGACCGGACCGCTGAAAGGAGCCATCGGAGATAACCCTGACTACGAACTGCAGGCCTATCAGGGAACGAATCTTGGAATCTTCACGCCGGAGGGGAGCGTCTACCTATCGACGCTGGCGGATGAGCTCGGACTCTGCGGAATCCAAGGCGGAAACATGCTGGGCTTTGCAGGCGAACTCTACCAGAGGGGGATTCTCACTCGCGAGGACCTCGGCGGAATAGGCCTGAAGTGGGGCGACCCTATAGCCTTCGGCAAGCTCGCGAAGAAGATCGCGCGGCGACAAGGGATCGGAGATCTGCTTGCGGAAGGAACGTACAGGGCTGCAAAGAGAATCGGGGAGATGAAGAAGGTGGATGTCATGCCCTACGCCGTCCAAGGAAAGGGCATGGCTCTGGGAGCTCATGGCATAAGAAGCGCACTGGACTATGTTGAGAACATAGGATATCCGTGTGGTGTTCAAGGGCCGGATCACACCTCTGTGCCTGAGTTGAATCTCAAGAGCTTCGGAGGAGAGTTAGGAACTATACTGGAAGACTCAGCTGTAACCTGTATGTTCAACCGGCCTAAGGGAGAGCTGATTCTGGACATGTTGAACGCAGTCACAGGATGGAACATGACAGTCGACGAGTGGTTCGGAGAACATGCGCAGAGGATAGCGCATATTCAAAGAGCTGCCCTCCTCATAGGTGGTCCGGATGCCGTTTGGAGGCCGGACATCGACGACGATGTTCCTCCGAGATTCTATGAGCCCTTACCTTCAGGACCGAAGAAGGGGCAGGCGGCGGACAAGGCCAAGATCGAGGAGGAGAAGCATCAGTACTTCAAGCTGATCGGATGGGACGAGAGGGGAATACCTAGGAGCGACGTACTTCACACGCTGGGTCTGGACGATGTGGACAGGGCACTAGAGAAGGTCAGAGCGCCCTAGAATCTTCCTCGACCCCTTTCTTTACAGAGGCCCAGAACAGCTTCTTTCTCACATACGGACAGAAGAGCTTATTCGGCCATCCACAGTCTGTAGTCGACGGGAAGATCTTAAGGTTGAAGGTTAGACTTCGATTCTACGGCCATGTAGCCCTCAAGACAGGTAAAGAGGTGGAACTGACCTTCGATCACGAGCCGACCCTGAAGGAGATAGTTGAACTCGTGAACGTCCGTTTCGGGCTAGCGCCGCCAATCCAGGTCTCGCGTGCATCTCCTGTCAAGCTACTGGTCAACGGCTCCGAGGCGGAGCCAGAGGCCAAGCTCAGGGACGGAGACGAGATCAGAGTCATGCCTTTCATAGCAGGCGGATAGCTGAAATTCTCTCTCATCATTCCATTGACCTGCTACGCCGCATATCTCAAGTTGTATTGTTGGCTGATCTATTTCGAAAATACTTATGAACTTGATTTCGGTGGAGATAGGGAAGGCGACTGATGCGGGGGTTGCCAAGCTAGGTCAAAGATGGATCGAGGAGATTCATTGGAGGCGCAGGACTGAGGCTCCTGTCCCGTAGGGGTTCGAGGGTTCAAATCCCTCCCCCCGCACCAAGACTTCTAATCAAGGTTTGAATTCTTGGTTTTCTTGAGTTCCAACGGATAATTTTGAGTAGTTCAACAGAGATCATTTAAATTAGGATGCCTTGTCGCGTTTCATAGACCTCATAGGATAAGAAGAAGGGAAGGCGTGGGCTCACAACTATACGGTGTGCTTTTTATCCTTTCTCTATGAGTTCCTTTGTCTTTTTCATGGAATAATCCATGGACTTCTCTATGTCTTTGCGAGCCTTCAGCTTGTCGACGACCTTGCCAAGCAGGGAGTATGACAGTTCATATTCCAATATCGCTGTCCACTTGGTTCCCTTTTCCGTGGGTTCGAAGAGGTCCGTGTGCTCCAACTTTTTCAGGGCTCCGCTCTTCTGACGCCCAGAAAACCGTTTGTTCTTCACCAGCTCTGTGGCTTCTTCTTCGACTTCCCACACTTTGCTCCCAAACTTAGCCCTCATCTTTGCTTTGAACCCTACTCTAGTTGGGCCTTTATCCCGACTCAGAACCGTCATCTCCACCTCGGGAGGCTGAGTCTTTACATGGTTGTCGAAGTCGGTCACAAAGTCAAAAACCTTCTCCACAGGAGCCTCTATCACAATAGACTTCTCAATTCTGGTCAAAACAATTCCCTCTCTCCATCTAGATTATAATTTTAGTATTTATAAAATTAATGTATGGAACTGATGGAACATCGACGATCCGTACTGCTGGCATAAGATTAGGCTGAGAAAACATTCACACAGATAGAAGCAAGGTTGTGGGGTTAGCTGATCCGCTATAACGAGCACAAAGCATTGTTCACAAAGCATTCTTCAAATGTATGGCATGGAATCGGGAGGAAATGAAAGTTTGGGTTGTAATGTTTCGATAGGCGTAGATTGAAATTCCGAGAATTTAAACCGAGTTTTGAACCTTTCTCCCAGCACCGCTTTTAACACATAATAGATGATCCTGAGCCTTGGGTTCATGACGATCTCATTCCGAAATGCAGCATCAGCGCGTGAGACACCAAGCATAGCAGAACGATACACATGGATCCGAATCTGTGATTGTGTTTTGTTAGAATAGGAATTTGCTCACCAGAAGCATAACGGACATGAAGCTGTAAGTCTGTGTAACTATCATGATCCACTGTGGATTGTGCGCGGACAAGCTTACAATCTCTTCCTGAATGGATTCTTGGCGCTGCGAAGTCATGTATTCTCTGGAAAGAGAGTGGAGCTTTTTGAATTTCCTCAGGACTATTAAGACCGCAACCGGTATGGCGAGCAGAAGAATACTCAAGAACGGATGCCGTCCATAGGCCAATTCGAAGAAGAATGCTGTTACAGTGAGTATTCCGCCTGTGGTCAACAATAGTATGCTGAGGAATGAAGCCTTGGCGAGGCCTAGATGTACCGTCATTGTTTCGATGCCCATTGCCTTGTCTCCGAAGTAGTCTCGGATCTCAGTCGGTATGATGACGCCATACACCGTCAATGCTAGTCCGATAAGGGAAAAAAGGAATGGACGATTCACTTCGGACGCGAAAGTGTAATACTCGAATAGCACCGGAAAGATGGCAAGAACGAGAATCAGCGAGATCGGGGCCAGCCAAGATCTAGACTTCAATCTGAGTGGCGGAGCGGAATAGGCGCAGCCCAGAGAAATTCCTGCTATCCACATCAACAACAGAATGGGTTTCCCTTGAATAAGCGTGGAGAGACAAACCAGAATCAGTGTGAAGAGAAACTCAGCGGCTAATACTTTCTTGACTCGACTTTGCCCAAAAGAGTTCATTGCCTGAACAAGCGTCTTCTTGCGGTCGTCATTTGAGTCCAGCTCGTAATCAGAAAGAGTGTTTGCCTGGGCTCCAATCGCGGAGCTGAGATTGATTACGGTAAAGGACAGCGCTATCAAGATAGCCAAATCTGTGAGACCTACGGCAGGAGTGGCTCCCCAAGCAAGCCCCATGATAAGCGAACCCAGATTCGGCAGGAGAAACTCCACTCTGGATATGGTGGCAAGCGACCTAACGGCATCGAACATAGCTTAGAACCCTAAGCTGGAGTGGTTAAAAACATAATGTCCGGCTCGCAGATGGGTTGAATGGATGAGCGCGCGTTCTTCTTATGGCTGGTGCGCATACTATCTCGGGACTGTTAAGAACATCCATCCGGACGCAAGAGTCTGCGAACCCGGGCGCATGGTTTGCCAACTTGATAGACCCATGTATGCTGAGCTGCCTATTACCGCTGTCAGCGCGTGCTCCGCTTTTTGTCATTGAGACGAGGTAAGCTCTTGCGCCTTTCTTGTGCAATTTTGAGGCAAAGACGGCTTTTCTTATGTAGTCGATCTTGAACATATCCGAGAAAGTCTCTTCAATTTCTCTTTTGCTGATTTTCCTCGGCCCTTCATCGCTAGGCTCTTTATCGGAGAAGCATAACGCGAAGTACTTTCCACCATCGACAAGAACGCGCCAAATCTGCTTCGCAAATATTGGTCTCTCATCGTCGCTCAGGGCATGAAATAGCCCCGAATCGATAACCGCGACGAAGAATCCCGGATCAAAAAATCCATCTAGTTTGAGGGCATCGCCTACCAGAAAATTGACTTCAGCCTTCTGCTCGACGGCTTTCCTTCTCCCCTTATTGATGGCAAGGCGCGCAATATCCATACAAGTCGGAGAAAACCCTTTCTTAGCCAGAAGAATCGAGTTGTCAGCCAACCCGCATCCTATGTCCAAAACCCTTCCCTTTGGGATCTCATTGTTCTCAACCAGCTTCACAATCTCTGGTTGAGGCGCTCCAATATCCCATGGAGGAGAACCCTTGTATGCACTCTCCCACCAGCTCATCTGAAACCCTCATTGAATGTGAAGTCTTTTCCTTCTTCCAAGGTCTTCCCTATTATAGCCCAGCTACAGGATCGTATTTTCTGATTTACTTTTTGGACGAGAAAACGCTTGTTCAGTGCACGCCAATGCCTCTTTACTCCTCGCTCGCGGTGACTCAAGCTGTGATTTAGGCCTGGCTCCTTGTGTCAAGCTCACAATTCCAAGCGAAGCCATACTCTTAGCGAACTCTTTCAGACTCAAAAGGGCCAAAGCCTTCCTGCCTTTCGGGCTATCTGGTCATCTTTATAAAGACGCGAACTAAATTTACCCGCTATGTCTGGCCGACTTAAAGAGCAAGCCAAACGAATCCTGCGAGAAGTACCTACCGAAAAGGCCTTTCACTTCTATTCAGACATCGGAGCCAAAACTGGCGCACTAGCAAAGAGCCTTGGAGAGTTCCTTCACTTAATTGGATCGGTTGAACTGAGATCTATCGAATTTCACTTGTCTCGAGGAGACTTTGAGAACTGGATTCGGATGCTCGGCGATGAGACGCTTGCCCGGCAACTGGCCAAGGTAAGATTGGAGAAGCTCTCAGGTGATCAACTCCGCAAGCGCCTTCTGCAGATATTGAGGTTGAGGTACGGCCTACTCAGAAAGTTTGCTTCAAGCTCTTCTGATTAGACTCGGTTCTTTGAGATTCTGAACTCTTTGATGCAGTTCGCCGACTTGAGACGCACCGACGGCTTTCTCGAAGTCTTTCGGCCTGGCACCATACATTCGGATTCCGATCGAGACATCCACTGTTGAAGTTTGACATCTACAGATTCCAATGCGGGATTGTGTTCTAAAGCTCAGAGTTGCAAACGGCCTGTGAAGTCAGAAAGGCGACTGCCCGAAGACCTCGTGGATCAGCTCGAGATTATCGGGAACCTTGCTGTGTGGATAGACTCTGCTCTCGATTATCTTGCAACCTTGACCTATGATAGCGTCGTCTCCGACTACGCTCGTGTCTGATATTCGTGTCGGGTTCTGGTGAGTCGACTTCACAATCGCATGTCTTCCAACTATGCTCTCTCGGATTTCTGCCGCATCTTCGATGACGGCTCTGTCCATTACGGCCGAGCCGCTGACAAAGGAGCCTCTACCTATGATGGAAAAGTTGTCGATGCTTGAGTTGCTGATGCTTGTCCCTTCGCCTATCAGGCAGTGCCTTCCTATGAGCACGCCTCCTTGGAGAACTATTCTCCCCAACTTCACCTTTCTTAGTATGTCTTGCCGTCTAGATGCGGACTCGGGACTTTGGCCTTGAATCCACATGTTGGGCTCTCCTAACACACGCCCCTCAAGGTCAATGCCTCTCGCTCCTGTCTGAAGCAGTTCCGACATAGCCTTCAGGTATCCGACAGGAGTGCCAAGGTCAAACCATCTGCCTTCAAGGACATATCCGCAGACGCGTCGGCCCGAGCTGACCACGTACGGAATGAGATCCATTCCGAAATCGAGACGATTGTGCTCAGAAATCTTCTGCTGAACCTCTTTGTCTTGGAAGACTTCTCTTATCTCCCGATCAATCAAGTAGACACCAGCGTTGGCCAGGTTCGACGGCGCCTCGCTCAGGCTCGGCTTCTCCACAAACCTCCTGATTCCGAAATTACTGTTGATGTCGGCAATGCCGTAGCTTTCGACTTCTTTGACCTTAGTCAATGCAATCGTCATGAATGCATCTCGTTCTTCGTGGAATTTCACGAAGCTTGGGAGATCGATGTCAAGAATGTTGTCTCCCTGAATTACTAGGACAGGGTCTCTGACATCATAATAGTCCATGACAATCCTTAGAGAGTCTGCACTGCCAACGTCCTCGGTCCGCGGTTGATATTTGATGTGTATTCTGGGATTGATTTCGTATCTCGCGGAGACCTCAACTCCTTCCTTGAAATAGTCGTAGAGGCTCCTGTAGTTCAAGTAGCCTTTGACTCCGAAGATGAAGTTCCGGATGCCTTGTCTGGCCAGTGATACGAGGACGGTTTCTATTATTGGTCTGTTGAGGAATCTCACAACTGGTTTTGAAACCTCACATGTCAGTGGCTTCAGACGCTTGGCTTCACCGCCGACTGGTATGACTACTCTCAGATTGTCAAGCTCTATCTCTGATCGTGGGACGGTGATCAAGGACAGTCGAGATATTCTACTCATTGAGGTGTTATTAGGTGTTTAGGCACCCGTCTTAAATGGAAACTATGTGATAATGAAGCGATTAATTCCATTCCGTTTGTGTCAGACTTATAGCCAATCGGAACCTGCTGACTACGTGCTGCGATTTGAAATCATGCTAACTCCGTAATGGTTCGAGTTTGAAATATCTTCACAGTAGCATCTAAGAATCTCCGCGACGCTCCAAGCTTGGGCTATACATCCCCCAGGTCTGTGGGGGCGGTCGCCATCGAACACTTCAGAAACAGTGCCGAGACCAGCCTCGGCAAGATGGCCTCTGAAAGGTTCCAGCAAGCTTCTGGCTTCGCTCACTGTCTGAATGGTCCTACCATGGCACTTGATGGAAGCCTGCACAAACGGGCCTATCAACCACGGCCAGACGGTTCCCTGATGGTAAGCTTCATCCCTTGACCTCTGGTCGCCGAAGTACCTTCCATGGTATCTTCTGTCTGAGGGAGAAAGGGTCCTCAGTCCATAAGACGTCAGAAGGTGATCTTTGACGCATCTGACTACTCCATCCCACCGCTCTCTGAAGAGTACTTCGAAAGGCAGACTGATGGAGAAGATCTGGTTTGGCCTAATGCTCGAATCGAGGTTTCCCTCGTCTATGCAGTCATAGAGGTAGCGGCCGTTTCCGTTCCAGTACTTCTCGTTGAAGTTCTTACGGGTTCTTTCAGCCATATCTTTGTATCTTTGTTGCTTCTCGTCCATTTCAAATCTGTCTGCCAGATGTTCCATGACCTTCAGAGCATTGTACCAAAGGGCGTTTATTTCGACGGCCTTTCCTGGTCTCGGAGTCACCGGATTACCATCTATGACAACGTCCATCCACGTCAGAGGAACGTTGTGAACTTTTGCGTCTATGAGTCCATCCTCGGCCATTCGGATACCCATGGTCCCTCTAGTGTAGGCTTCAATGATGTCTTCAAGCTTCTCAAAGATCCTTCTGGCGAAGGGATGATCTTGAGTGTATTCCATGTACTTCTGAACTGCATAGAAGAGCCAAAGAGAGGTGTCTGCTGAGGCATACCTCGGTTCATCGTCTTCAAAGAGGGTGGGCACAAGTCCATAGTCTATATGCTCAAGGAAGGTGGAGAGTATCGACCTCGCGTCTCGAAATCTTCCTGTGACCAGTGTAAGTCCCGGTATGGAGATTAACGCGTCTCTGCCCCAGTCTCCGAACCAGTGATATCCAGCGACTACGGTCCTGCTGGAAGATCTGGATACTATGAACTGATCTGCAGCTTCGACTAGATAGGACAGGAATTCATCACCGATACTAGCCTTTGAAAGGAGTTCATGGCGCCGCGAGAGTTCATCGATTTCCGCATTCACTATCTCACTAATCTCTCGGCGTTGATCTGAGGCCGCGACCAGCAGTCGTTCCCCTTGACCGAGCTTGGCTGTAAATACGCCAGAATTGTAGGCGTCCTCTTCAGCGGGATATCCACGTTCCAGCTCCAAGTCGTAGATGAAGTTTCTGTACCAGTAGCCAGAAGATGAATACGCGGCTCTGTCTGAGAGAAGGAATATAGGCGGAGCTCCTTCGAAGGGCCTGATGCTGACACTGTTGCCTTCCGGAGTCTGTTCAAAGTTCCAAGAGCTACTCTCGTAGGTCCTCGCGCCAGGATGTCTGCAGTTCAGAAGTGGGTAGATGGACAAGGAAAGTTCTCTCGGAGCTTTCTGGATGGTATAGCTTACTACAGTAGTGTTTTCGCCTTGTTTCATGAACACTTTCTTCTCTACGATGGCGTCACCCAGCTCGTACGTGAATGTGGGGAAGTCCTTAAGTCTGAATTGTCGCAGGTGATGATGGCCTTCAGGGTGAATGGCGCCCCGATACTTGTTGACAGATAGAGGGAACTTCGTCCCGTCTATATCCACTTCTTCCTCAAGCTTCGAGAGCAGTAGCATACGGCTCATCGGAGGCTTCAGAGATGCCACGAGTAGGCCGTGGTATGCTCGTGTATTCGCGCCGATGATCGTTGACGAGGCGTAGCCGCCCAGTCCATTTGTAATTATCCATTCGAGATGTTTGGATCTCTCGTAGCTGGATGTTGTGTCTTCTCCAAAAACGATCATTGAGTGGTCTTCCTTGCTTGGTGAGATGAGACGACTACGGGACTTGGTCTGATCACGCGTTTCCTGCGTCTACCAAGCTCTTGGGATCAATATGTAGTGGATTAGGAGATTTTATCTTCCTCGGCCAGTGGAGAGCTCGAGTTGACACGGTTTCGGCATCCAAATGTTCCCAAGGATGAGTCTTCAGAAGCCGCTTGAACAGGTGACAAGTCGCAAAGCGGGTTCAACTGGGCTTCCAGTCTCCAGCTTCATACTCACCCATGACACGTTGATACAGTCTTTCAGTTTCTGCCGCGATTACTTCCCAGCTGAACTCGGACAAGACCCTTCGGTATGCGTTCATTCTGAGCCTATAGGCAAGATCTGAGTCCGTCAAGACCTGCAGTATACCCCAGGCCAGGGAATCGGAGGTAGGATACACCTTAACGCCTGTCAGGTTGTGCTCGACAATCTCTCCCAGTCCGCCTGCTCCAGTCGTAACCACAGGGGTCATCGCGGCCATGGCTTCGAGGGCTACAATGCCAAAGGGCTCGTACAATGAGGGTACGACAAAGGCATCGGCGGTGCGGAAGAGAAGCCTGACTGTGACATCGTCTAGGAACCCTGTGAAGAAGGTCTTCTCTCCTATTCCCAGCTCCTGCATGCGTTTTATGAGGCGCTCCTTCATGTATCCCTCTCCGACTATCACAAACTTCGTGTCGGCGCTCTTGAGTACAAGTGGTATCGATTCCACAAGGAGTTCGACACCTTTCTCGTGCACGAGTCTCCCGACATAGAGCACAATCTTCTCACGTGGTGTTGCAAAACGGGCTCTGAAAGCATCTCTATCGTAGGAGCCTTCGAATCTGTGGGGATCGGTGCCGTTTGCGATCACGTCTACTCTCGTCTCTGGCACGCCGAGCACGGTATTGACCTGAGAGGCCATATAGCGGCTACAGCAGATTACGCGCCAGGCCTCTCTGCACAACCATGCCTCCGTTGAGTGAATCAGTCTTTGATAGTCGTCATGCAGCCCATTTCGTCTGCCGTATTCGGTCGAGTGCATCGTCGCCACTAAGGGTCGTCTGAATAAGTGTTTCAGTCCTATGCAGGCGTTTGCCACAAGCCAATCATGCGCATGTACCACGGCATTGCTGCCAAGCGACTTCATCAGCTCCGCCCCTGCGAGTTTCATGTTCATATTCATCATAGAGATCCAAGTCGCAAAATCAGGTGTGGGAAACCTGTACGATTCAACTCTGATGGCATGGACACCCTCGACTATCTCGCGGCTTCTTGCCCCGGGGAAGTCACAGGTGATGACGTATACGTCGTTGCCGCGTTTGGCCAACGCTCTGGAAAGATCATGAACGTGGGGCGCGATTCCGCCGACGATTCTCGGCGGAAACTCCCATGACAGCATCACTATTGCCAAGCTGTCACGAGAATTCAAAGATCGTCTCCTTCCCCTTCTTCAGAGATCTCTCTCTCATAGAGCTCAACGGTGTCTTCAAGCCAACTCTCCGTGCTTGTTCGGATAAGGTGTATCTTGTCACGGGGGATTGCGTGAATCACTTCCATGTCTCCGGCTACCCGCTCGGATCTCGCCACGACAGCTTGGGATTCGTATCCTCCCAGCCATTCGATGCTCTTGATCGATGTGCTAAGAGAAGAAGAGGGGTTCGATGACCTGTGATCCTCGAGACTGTACACGGTGTAGACTAGAGGAAGATCTAATGCTTTCTTCAGGCTCGCGGCTGCGGGGATGCAAGGCCATTCGTGTGCGTCGAGGAGGTCTATCTTGCCCTCTTCGTAGATCTGGTTCGAGACGATTCTTTCGAACTCGGCAGACAGTGAAAGGCTCCAAGTCAGAATATTGACGTGGTAACCGACTGGATTGGGCACTCTGTGTATCCTCAATCCATCGAATTTCTCGACTCCTGACAGTGTTTCATGAAAGGTTACCACATCTACCTCCACGCCTCTTTCCACAAGGCCTAATGCGAGCCTTGCGACTTGATGGGCTATGTCGCCGACTATTCTGGGAGGATATTCCCAAGTGAGCATGACGATCTTCAAGGCTCTCGCGGAACCTACGTATATGTAGAACAGATTCTGATGATGCCCAAACCCGTGAGATAGTATCTTCTCGATCCTTGGATGTCTGTGAAGCTGTATACATAACCGTGTTCTTCACTATCTGTGAGAATGCCGGTTAAGCGCTCAAGAGAGATCTTAGTTATCTCCGCCAGCTCCTGAACTGTCTTGCTGGCCTTTTCATGAACCGCTCCCATGTTATGCATCGCGAGGAGTAGTCCTTCTGGAGCCGAGAGGTTTTCCCCGCTCAAGATCGACCATCAGCCTCCTTCATTTCGGAAGCAGAGATAACTCTTTGCGGGCTCTGGGCTGATCGGTTCCTCGTTCGAACTCGACGTGGACTTCGACGGTCAAGGCTGGTTCTCACAGTCCGTCTTAGAGCCATTCTGAGACGTTCGCCTTTGAGGTGAGAAGCTGAAACGGCTGCAAAGCTGTTCGCGAGCTCCTCATCTCTCAAGCTCCATCTCGCCCACTTCTCGTGATCATCTCGGGAACTGTGAAACTCCAAAGACTTGGCAGGCACCTTGTCCAGAGATCTCAGAAAGCCCATCAAGCTCCAGGCCTCGATTTTTCCCTCTCTTTCGGTGCCTAGGTGAAATATGAAAGGTTCATTGGCTGCGTATGTGAACTCCTTGAGTCTATGTTCGAAATCCATCAGAACCGCCAAGCATGTCACAAACGCGTCGATCGGGTTTCCATAGGGGCTGAAGTAGGTGTGCACGGTCCCAGGGCCTCCACCGGCCGTGAACATGTAGTAGAGGTGGTCGCTCTCCTGAAGACATCTCCAGATTCTTGTGAGATCTGAGTCTTGAGACTCTTTGACCAGTGGTTCCATGGCTCTGCATTTTGAATAGTAAGCCCACTGCATTGTGTTGCCGAGCCAGCCGCTCGTGCTCCTCTCGATATCCGCCCATGATACGGTCCCGCCTATTTCCGGTACGTCTATAGTGTCGACGGGGCTGTGCTTCTCAACGACCTCGGAGGGTGTTGAGAAGCTCAGATTCTCCCGCTTCAAGATCTCATCTGGAAGATGGGTCAAGAACTCGTGAATTCCGGTTTCCGGCCAATGGTGCTCGCCGAAGGTTTCGTAGTCCGGGAATATGTTGATGCACTGTCCCGTAGTTGTGCTGAGCCATTTGGCGTATTTGTCGGCTGTGAGAGGCCACTCACTCCACCAGCGAGCTGAGAATCGGAAGCCTATGTCGTCGCTCAGTTTGTAGTTTCTGAGAAGAATCTTGAGCCTCTTGCAGTCTTTGGCTGAATAGAGGTGGTTAGGCGATCGGCCACCCAGCATTCTATCAGCGCCTTCGGTGAAAATCGCAGCAAAACCTAGGTCTTCCACGACCTTTGCTATGGCGTTGTTGTAGAGTAGTTCCGTATTCTCGAACACCCTCGGTTCATAGTGAAGGTAGCTGTGCATCGCAGCGGAGTGCATGCGGACCTGTTCGACAAACTCGTCTCTCACGGGGTAGAGGCTCGAGAGCGAATGGTAGTATGTTTGATCGAGGAATTCGACACATCCGGTTTCGGCCAGCTGCTTGAATGAGTCCAGAACATCCTTGTTGAATGCTTCGCACTGTTCAAGAAAGACTCCGGAGAGGCTGAAGGAAGCCTTGAACTGCCTCTTTTCATGCTTATGTTCATCTATCGTTCTGAGGATTATTTCGTTGGCTGGCAGGTAGCACTTCCTGCTGACCCTTCGGAAGATTTCTCCGTCGCTTTTCCTGTCAAAATAGGTGTCGAAGAGCTCGTCCTTCCTTAGGCGCCTGAACATTCTGTTTTCCCAGTAGAAGCCCTTCCCTACCCTGAAGGGTTGGTGAACCTCGAAGACTAGTACAATATCGGTCATAACGCTCTTCGGGGTTTAAGTGGCAAACACATATTTCTGGTATTTGATGTCACACATCTCTGCTACTTTCCTAGTCCAATTGAGTTCAGCATCCACCTGCACAGATGGCGCCTGGCCATTCGACGGTTTTCCAAAAGACTATAAGGTGGCCCCTTGGAGTTAGAGCGGATCTTCTTATGGGCGAACTGAGAAAGGACTACTTCACCGACAGACTAGTGATCGTATCGGAAGAGAGAGCAAGGCGGCCTACGGATTTCAAGACGGCTGGGAAGCGGCGACCCAAGGCCAAGTGCCCATTCTGTCCAGGAAACGAAACCATGACACCTCCGGCCGAACTTGTCCTGTTCCAGAGCGGCGACACGAAGCTCATGTTGGAAGGGGAGGAGGCCCGACACGCCCAGAGTTGGTTGGTGAGAGCGTTCAAGAACAAGTTTCCAGTCGTGTCAACGGAGGCAGCAGTGACAGGCAGACAGGGTCCTCTATTCAGAGAACCGGCTTATGGTTACCATTACATCATGATTGCCACGCCTATCCACAACCAGTCTTTCTCCGAGATCAGTGTCGAACAATGGGTGAACGTGCTAACATCTCTCCAGCACAAGGTGAAATGGCTCTACCGGCAGAAGGGCGTCTCTCAGGTTATTCCATTCATAAACCATGGCGAAGAGGCTGGAGCTTCATTACTTCACCCTCATCTTCAAATTGTGACTTTGCCATTGACATCGCCGCTGGTGGAGCAAGAAGCCTGCGCCATGGAGAAGTCGTTACGCGAGACAGGACTGTGTCCCATGTGCTCCACGTTGCGCATGGAATCTAGGAGCTTGAGGCGGCTCATAGCAACAAGGTACTTCGCCTCATTTTGCCCTTGGGCTCCTACACATTCCTTCGAGTACTGGATATGGCCAAGACGACATGAGGATGATTTCCTTGAGGCTTCGCTGGAAGAACTGGGAGATCTCGCGTTGATCGTGAAATCCACGTTAACGGGGCTCTCTGAATCCCTTGGGCAGCCGCCGTTTAACCTGATCTTTCATATTCCAAGTGCAGAAGCTATCTCTCCAAAGTTGCACTGGCACCTAGAGGTCTATCCTCAGTTGGCAAAATGGGCTGGTCTGGAGAGAGGCGCGAGAGTGTACGTAAATCAGGTTTCGCCAGAGTCGGCCGCCAGACTCCTTAGAGAGGCATCTGCTAGAGAGCTCTCCCGTTTGACGAAGGATTGCGCGCTAAACTAGAAGAACTTCGTCAACTTTCAGATCCACGTAGACTGTTGCCCCTATTCTTGTCGTAAGTTCATGGTATTGCTCCGGCTTTGCCGTGGCTTCAATCTCACCTTGTGTTGTTGTCACTCTGGCTATCAGGTTTCTTCCTTTGAAAACGAGGTTCTTCAAGACGCCTTCGAGCTGGCTAGGTTTCTCTCTGCTGAGGCTGAGCTCGGCGCTCTCGGGACGAAAAAGAATCTGCAGCTCCTTGCCAGCACCGCCAACGCTCTTCCGAGGGATGGAGATGAGACTTCCAAGGGCCTGTACTTCAAGACGATCGGGCTCTTCATTCACTACCGCCACTTCCAGAGTATTCGTGAAGCCCAAGAAGGTCGCCACGCGACCCGTTGGGGGCCGAGCAAAGACTTGGAAGGGGTCTCCAAAAGCTTCGACTTTTCCATCAAACATGATCATGAGCTTATGGCCTGCCGAGAACGCCTCACCTTGATCGTGGGTCACATAGAGTGTGGTTATCCTCGTCTCCTCTTGGATTCGCTTCACCTCTGAGAGCAGACTTGCCCTTAGAGGGGTGTCGAGTGAGGCCAACGGTTCGTCAAGAAGCAGGAGTTCTGCCTCGGATGCTATGGCCCTCGCAAGTGCGACGCGTTGTTGTTGTCCTCCAGAAAGCTCTCTGGGGTATCGTTCTTCCAAACCTTGAAGCCTCGCAAGCTCCAGAACTCTCTTGACCCTTGACTCTATCTCCTTCGGGCCATAGCCACGGGCGTCGAGGGGAAAGGCGACATTGTCAACGACCTTCATATGAGGGAAGAGTGCCAAGCTCTGAAAGACATATCCGACCTTCCTCTTTTGAGGAGGAAGCTCGGTGACGTCCGCGCCATCGAAGTAGACTCTTCCCGAGTCCGGCTGAAGGAGCCCCGCAATGATCTTGAGTAGCGTTGTCTTGCCGGATCCGCTCGGACCCAAGATTGCTGTTGTTCTGCCCGAATCTGCCCTGAAGCTCACGCTGTCTAGAGCGAGATAGGACTCGTAGTGCTTGACTAGGTTCTCGACTCTAAGCTCCATAGGCGAGTCCTCCGAGCTGCCTCTTTGCAAGCAGACTGGCTGCAAAGGCAGAGACAAAGATTACGGCTAGGATGAGTGAGGTCATAGCAGCAGCGAGGCCTATCTGTCTGAAGTCTATCAGCATTTCGACTGAGACGGGCATCGTCTGAAGTGATCCGGCTGTGAAGACCTGCGCGAACGTGAACTCGCCAAGCGAAGAGGAGAAGGCTATCAGTGAAGCGGCCGCGATGGATGGTCCAACAATAGGCAGTTCAACTCGCAGAAAGGTGTAGAATCTTGACGCACCACTCGTCTGGGAAGCGTCGACAAGGTCCGGGTCAACTCTTATCAAAGCTGACTCGATGAACCTCGTCGTCAGCGGATAGATGAGCAAGACGTGCGCTATGGCGAGAAGTTCCCATCGACCGTAGAGATGTGCGATGCCGGCCCCATACACGCTGTAGAGCCCGGCCGCGAGAGCGACGCGCGAAACAGCAAGCGGAGCGGATGTGGCAGCACTCAGAAGTGACCGAGCTCGGCGTTTGGAATGCGCGATGCTGTAAGCGGTGGTTAGGGAGGCCGATACGGAAAGAAGAGCGGCGACAGCCGCGATGGCAATGCTTTGTCCCATGGAGTCCCAAACGGTGACCTTAGTCCCGAAGTCAAAGTTGAAGAGGTTCTGAAAGTTCTCAAGCGAGGGTGAAATGGGAAAGATGAGGTAGTAGCTCTGTGCAAAGCCTGAGGCGAAGATGAAGTAGATGGGCAGCGCTTCAAAGGCCAAGACAGCCACAGCATAGAGAGTCAGAGCCTTTACCCTTGCACCTTGTCTCAGAAGGTTGAGGTGATCTCTTCTGAGTCCTCCTGTCTTGGCAACCATTCTTGGCTGGAAGACCCGCTCTCTGATCTGGAATATGGCGACGATGAAGAGGAGGTTCAGTCCTAGCTGCAGGGTCGAAAGGGTCTTCGCTGTCGTCCAGCCTCCAAACTTCGTCCAGTAATAGTAGATTTGGACCTCTAAAGTGGTGAAAGATCCCCCGATGAGGAGAGGAGTTGCGAAGGTCAGAAAACTGAATATGAAGATCAGTATCGCTGAGGCCACCAGAGAGGGGACCAGCTGTGGTAACATGACCTTTCGAAAGGTCCTCCACTCGGATGCACCAAGCGATTTTGAAGCGTCGATCAGCTCTTGATCTATGCTAGCAAACCCTGCCTCAAGGGCTACGAAGGCAACAGGCACGTAGTAGAATACGTGAGCGAGCACAACCGCCTGAAGGCTGTAGAGAAGCTTCAGAGGAGGCTCCGCCAACTGGAAGATCTGCATTAGCAGCGAATTTACCACGCCATTTCTGCCGTACATAATTAGGAAAGCCTCAGCAGCGGCGAAGGCGGGAGCAAAGAACGGAGCCAGAACTACAGCCCTTCCAAGTGATGAGAGCCGGAACTCGTACCTCGCAAAGAAGTACGCTAGAGGTAGTGCCACCAAGACAGCGGGTAGAGTGGATAGGGCGGCCTGAGAAAAGGTATTGGCGATAACCTTCAGCACGAAAGGGTCTGTCAAGACTTGTGCAAGGTCATTGATCGACGCCCCCTGCATCACCCCGATGAGGGGGGCCAGGAAGACAAGACCCCAAACTGAGAGAGAAATAGCCTTTGTCAGGCTGATTCTAGGAGCCCAAGATCTCCCTGTTCCACTTGTCCCTCCAGACATCAGCGTTTCCGCCTAGACTCGGGTTGAAGCTGACTAGGCTAGAAGGTACTCTAGCCTGCGCCACATCTCCTGAGAGCGTCGCATCTGGGCGAACCGGGTAGACGTATCCCTTCGGGGCTGCAAGGTCCTGTCCCTCTTTGCTCAGCATGAACTCAATGAATTTCTTTGCCGCCTCCTTGTGCGGTGCCCCCTTTACCAACGCAACACCTTCCCGATAGACAAAACCACTGGCCATTGTGCTATTCAAGTTGGGCGTCTCACTGTAGACTGTGTCGGTGTTGAACATTACCCCTACAGCAGCCTCTCCTCTTATGAATGCGTCCATAGCCTCTGTCCAACCAGTTGGATAGAAGAGCACATTCTCCTTCAACCTGTGCAAGTACTGCCATCCGTCATCTTCTCCTTTATCGGTGAGAACCCAAGTTAGGAATGAAAGGCCAGTTCCGCTCGTCAGTGGGTTCGGATATATGAGCAGTTCCTTGAACCTTGAGTCCAAGAGATCGTCCAAGGTCGAGGGAACTGGCAGGTGTCTTTCTGTGACGATCGTTTCGTTGTAGACTATGACGATGTAGCCCTCGTCAACGGGGAGGACGTGGCCCGTTTGGTCCCATATCTTGTTCGAGGGGATCTCTCCTAGATTCAGAGGTGAATAGGCCTCGAGCACATCTGACTCTATGACGGGTTTCGCATAGAACTCGGGAAGGCCGAGGATGACATCTGCTGTAGGTGAGGATTTCTCCGAGATCAGTCTGTTCGCTATCTCGATAGAGCCCATCCCGTAATGAACAAAGGTGGCGTTTACACCATATTTCTGCGAGAAAATCCTGACAGCCTCGTTTGCGAAGCTCCTAATGCCTTTCGGGCCGTAGACTATGAGCGTACTCTCAAGTTTCGGCTGTTGGATCGCCAAATACAAGCCAGATATCACAGTGATGAGAACAAGAACCGCCACAACTGCTAGGGCTCTCCTACGAAAACTCATTCCACTGCTCGCCATACGCTAGACCTCCAGCCCCAGTGGTATTTGGGCGCTCGTCAGCATCTTCAGAACGGATGAATGGCCCTGAGAACAGTCAGACCGAGGATCCATCAGCTCTCTGTTCCTCCTTTCTATCAATTGCTTAGGAGTTGGGATAGCTCGGTTGAGAAAACCGCTTCCCTTCGCCAGCATTATCTGGATCAGGTTCAAAGGGTCGGCGACGGAGAAGCCGCCTTCTCAGCCGGGTGTGCCCAGCTCCCCTCGCCGGTGCAATAACTGGAGCTTCCTTATTAGCCTTGAGTCCAGACGGCAGGCGTACCGCAGAATACCGATGGCGTTACGCGTGAACATGATCCAGGTCAGGCTCGTATGTTTCTTAAATTCTGGTGGAATTCTATGATGCGCTTCCCGCCTTGAAGCGGCGAAGAATTCGATTTTTGGCGATTGCCCTCCAGCTGAGAGTGTTGAAGACGTTGTCTCTTGGTCATAGCCTATGACCCTAAGAACCGTTAATAGGTCCGGGACATCCCATGACGTTCCAGAGCTGACCGCGTTGTTTGGCAATCTCCTTGATTCTCTGGGAATGGGATTTGGGAGTATTCCCTATCTGAAGAAATGGAAGTGTAGGCAGATCTCGAGCTATGATCGAACCGGTGGAAATATGGACTTCGTTCAAATTCCGCCCAAAGCGAAAGTATCCATCGGCGAGGTCGAAGGATCTGGTTGCGTATCCCGCGTGTGGTTCACTTTGATGTCACGTGATCCAGACATTCTACGGAAAGCCATACTGCGATTCCACTGGGACGGAGAGAAGAGTCCAAGCGTCCACTGTCCCTTTGGAGACTTCTTCGGTGTCGGCTTCGCGGAATATGTCCACCATTTCTCGTTGCTGCAGGGCATGAGCAGTGGTGGATACTTCAGTTATTGGCCAATGCCTTTCGACGATGGGGCCACGTTTGAGATTCTCAACATGAGCGACCAAGCGATTAGCCACCTCTACTTCAACATCCAATATCAAGAACTGGATGGCCTTGAGAAAGATGCCGCTAGGTTCCATGCCATGTGGCGCAGGGAGAATCCGACGACGATTGGAGAGAACTATACAATCCTTGATGCAAAGGGGCGAGGACACTTTGCAGGGTGCGTGCTCAACATGCAATCATACGACAAAGGATCCCTACTCTTCCTTGACGGAGATGAGATGTTCTACGTCGACGGAGAAGTTCTACCTTCCATACATGGAACTGGAACCGAAGACTACTTTCAGAGCGGTTGGTACTTTGATCGTGGTTGTTTTTCGGCTCCCTTTCACGGCCTGACCTTGATGGATAGGGCTAATGCCCGTGTGTCTGCATATAGATTTCACGTGCCAGATACGATCCCATTTCAGAAGAGCATCCGGGCGACGATCGAACATGGCCATGGCAATATGCTTCAAGAGGACTACTCGAGTGTTGCCTACTGGTATCAGATGGAGCCTCACGCCCTCGAGTTTGGCCAGATACCCGAAAAAGAGGTCGAATACCTCATTCCGTTGAGCTCGAAAGCCGAAGGGTATCTCATGTCAGAGCTGGTCGCCGACACCGCTGCCAACATCGGCAGGAGAAGGATCCTTCACGAGGCAGCTGCACTCAGACACAGGCTGAAGCAGGCGACTGAAAAGGGCAAGATCCCCCCGGAATTGGAGGGGATTGACGACAAGCAGTTCTTGATGGCGGACTTCGAGAAGTTAAGGGCAATAGTGGAAAAAGTGCGCAGAAAAAAGGAGAACCTTCAGGATCCTGACTTCCCGTAGCATCCCAAACGTTGGTTGTGAACGAGTTTAATCCGAGTTTGGACGCGAGGAGCGTCGTCAAGCATTTAAGGAAGAGTCCGAGCCTCTCTGTCGTGCCTCGACCGAAGGTCCCCTCCGACGAGACGGCCTCTGGTGAACAGCGATGCAACAACTGATCCACAGTGGCGTGATGTTTCCGAAGGCCTACGAGTACAAGGGCTTTCATGTCCACCTCAAGTGGAAGGCGGTTCGGCTGAACTCTGAGCAAGAAGAGATGGCTGTTGCTTGGGTGAAGAAGCTCGATACCGAATATGCTCAAGATCCGGTCTTCGAAAAGAACTTCTTCGAAGACTTTCGCGGAGCTCTTGGAATGAAGGAGCAGTTCTCTCGTGAGGATGTCGACTTCTCTGAGATCAAGAAGTTCGTTGAAGAGGAAAAGGCTCGAAGGCTCAACATGTCGCGAGTGGAGAAGAAACGACTGGCCGAGGAAAGGAAGGTACAGCGGGAGGCGAACAAGGCGAAGTACGGCTATGCCATCGTGGACGGCACTAGGGTTGAGGTCGGAAACTATGTGGTGGAGCCTGCATGTATTTTCATGGGGCGAGGCAGACATCCACTTCGCGGAAGGTGGAAGCGAGCCGCCTCAATGCGTGACGTAGTTCTCAATCTATCTCCAGACGCTCCAATACCGCCAGGAAACTGGAAGGAAATCGTTTGGCAGCCCAACTCAATGTGGATCGCCAAATGGGATGACAAGCTGCGCGGCGTGGAGAAGTATGTATGGCTCTCAGACACCTCGACTGTAAAACAGGAGAGGGATAGGGAGAAGTTCGAAATCGCTGAGAAGTTGAAGGACAGAATTGGACGTGTGCGAAGGCATATCCAAGCTAACCTTCGTTCATCAGACTTGAAGAGACGAAAGTTGGCGACCGTGTCTTTTCTCATAGACGAGATGAAGCTGAGGGTGGGCGACGAGAAGGACAAAGACGAAGCTGATACGGTCGGAGCCACCACCTTGAGAAGAGAGCACATAAGGTTTCTGAAAGACGGAGCAACCTCATTTCATTTCTTGGGGAAGGACTCTGTCGAATGGCACAAAGAAGTACAGCTCCCGGACGAGGTCAACCAAAATCTGATGGAACTAATGAAGAACGGGAACCCCACATTATTCAACGGGGTTAGATCCGAGGACGTATCGGCCTTCCTAGGCGAGGTCATGCCAGGACTCACCGCGAAAGTCTTCAGAACACATCACGCGTCGAGTGTGGTTCAAGAGTATCTTCATCAACGGAAGGTCGGATCGGACTCGCCGGATTACTTCAAGAAATATGTGGCGACAATGGCGAACCTAGAGGCAGCAAAGGTCTGCAACCACAAGAGGAAACTTCCGAAGAAATGGCACGAGTCTGTAGCAAAGAAGTTGGACCGAATAGAGAAGCTGAAGGTTATGAAGACTGCGAAGTCCAAGGAAAAGCTGAAGGAACTTCAGATTCGTGTCAAGGCGATGAAAGCGACGCGGGATTACAATCTAGGGACTTCGCTGAAGAGTTACATTGATCCGCGTGTCTATTTCAGGTGGTGCAAAGGAGTCAACTACGACTGGAAGCTGTACTACCCAAGGACCCTCCAGAAGAAGTTCTCGTGGGTGGAAAACATTTCCGTCGCTTCGCCTTCTGAAGGGAAGAGAGGAGAGCTAGGTAGATAGGAGCTGTTTCGCCTTTTGAACAGCGTCCCAAGCGTCTCTGCCGTAGGCATCAGCTTGGATCTGTCGAGCCATCTCCTCGCTCAGGCATCTTCCGCCAACCAAGATCTTTAGAGAGCTCCTCAGGCTGCTTGCTTCTATCGCTTCAACAGTCTCTTGGACTTTGGGCGCGGTTACCGTCAGGAGGGCGGAGAGGCCTACTATCTGAGGTCTCAGTTCTCTGCAGGCTTTCACGAAGGTCGAAGGAGGCACATCGACTCCGAGGTCATGAACTCGGAATCCCGCGGACTCAAGCATTGTTTTGACAAGGTTCTTCCCGATGTCGTGCAGATCGCCCTCGACTGTCCCGACGACAACCAAGGCCAGAGGTTTGGTTTCACCTTTCTTGAGGTGGGGCTGAAGCACCTCGAGCGCATCTTTCATCGTTGCTCCAGCTATGATCAGCTCTGAGAGGAAGTAATCCCCTTTCTCGTACCGCTGTCCGACGATCTCCATACCCTTCCCCAGACCCTCTCTCACTATCTCAGTGGGGGGTATTCCATTCTCCAACGCCACGTCAATGCTCTTTTTCAAGTTGTCTGCGTCGAAAGAGACGAGGTTCTCGGCGATCTCACGCAAGATCTCTTCATGCTTGTTCATCGCGTCTCCCTCCAGTCATCTTCTCACCAGAGGATATCTTCCGTATGTGCGGCCCTCATCTATCATGGCGAATATGTTCTCGGTCTTCACGTTGCTGTGAAGCGAGTTGCTGTCTGCCAAAATGAACCCTCCGCCTTCTGCAGCCGCGTCGATGCATCTGCGGACATCTCTCCTCACATCATCTGTGCTACCGAATGAGAGTATCTGACCGCAGTCCACGTTTCCTCGAAGGAAGATTCTATCTCCATATCTCTTCTTCATGTCGGCAAGGTCCATCGCTCCGGGCTCTATGGGATGTAGCCCGTTTATCCCTAAAGCCACAAGGTCGTCCATGATCGGATAGAGATTTCCATCGGAGTGCCTCATGAAGGGTACGCCTCTCCTGTGACATTCGTCTACGAGCTTTTTTGTGTAAGGGAAGAAGAACTCGCGAAAGATTTTGGGCGGATAGAATGTCCCGCGCGAGTCCGCAACATCGTCGCTGTCAACTATCATGCTCACTCCCCTATCCATAACCCTCTTCGCGATTTCGATGTTTGTCTCTGAGATGGTCTTGATCAGTTTCTTGGCGAACTCCGGCCTGCGGTAAATGTCCAATACCAGTTGATCGATTCCGCCTCTGAGGAGGTAGGAGAACATCTCTCCGCAGTGGCACCAGCCAATGACTGGATACTCGTCTCCCGCCTCCTTCACGGTCTCATCGACTATTTCATAGCTGATTTCATCAGGGTTCGGAGGTTCATATCGATCTAGATCCTCCTCGCTCTTGATGGTTCCTCCGATCCAGTAGGTGATTCTAACATCTGCTCTTATGCGATAGATTTTCCCCCACTGATCGACGTACGTGTTGCCGTCAATGAACTTCAGTTTGAACCCTCGAGGATATAGCCAATAGTCTGACACGACCAGCGAATCGAATCCAACCCCCTTCATAGCTTCATTCAGAAGCTTCTGGTTTCTCAGCATGATCTCGTTCAAGTCGAGGTCTGCTTCTTCTGGTCTTAGCGCTATGCCTCCCCCACCTCCTCCACCGCCAGTTGCGTAGGTTTTCTTGCCCGTTATCCTCTCAACATGAATCATATCCATGAATGAGGCATCGACAGGAACAAGATCTGGGACCTGTCTTCGCACAGCTGTCAGATATCGCTCCTTATGCGACATCAATCTCGAACGTACCACCGGTTGTGGAAGACTGAATGGACACGGAATGAGTATAAATCTTGCAGTCATCCATGAACGACCAATGAAGAAAAGAAGCTTCGAATTAGTGAGAGAAAATCTGTAGAAGACAACTTAGACAGATGCAGTCGCATGTGTCAGGCTTTTCGCGGTTGTTCAGCGGCTTGCGGTCTGTAATAGTCATCTAAAGTCGGCTTGGAGGGAGCCGCGTGAAGAGCTTCCTGCCCTCTTCAACTATCTCTCTGCTCTACTTTTTTCGTAGATCTCACGGATCTTATCAAGGTTGCCGAAGTCGTCTCGTCTCTCGTCTATTGGTGTCTCCAAGATCTGGGGTAATTTCATCGACGCGAAAAAGGGTAGAATCACTTCAAACCCGCTTTCTCCTATCGTCCCCAGTCCTATGTGTTCGTGTCTATCAAGGTGAGAATTCAAGCCTCCCTTCGAGTCGTTCAAATGGACAACCCTTAGTCTGTCCAGTCCGATCACTTCGTCGAGGTGACCCATGGTTTTCGTCAGAGCTCTCTCGGTCCGCACGTCGTATCCGGCTGCGAAGGCGTGGCAGGTATCAAAGCAGACAGCTAGCCGCCGTTTGTCGTCGACCTCTTCCAAAATGTCTCTGATCATCTCGAAAGTTCCGCCCATGCTATTCTTGGTGCCAGCAGTGTTCTCGAGTGTGATGATCACGTTGCTTTTCATGGAGTCGAGCGCCTTCTGCAATGCATTAATGATGCGCTGAAATCCGTTAGCCTCTCCTTCGCCGAGGTGACTGCCTAGGTGAGTAACCAAGTATGGAATGCCTAAGGCTGTGCATCTCTTGACCTCGTCGATGAGGTCGGCCACCGAGTTTCGGTAGATATCCTCCCTCGGAGATGCTAGGTTCGGGAGGTACGGCATGTGAGAGACTGCCGGTCCGATACGGGCGTCAGCGAGTTTCTGGACGAACATTGCAGCATCTTTTTCATCAAGTTCCTTGTGCTTCCAGCCTCTGGGATTTCTGGTGAAGATTTGAAATGTGCCGCAACCCCGCTCGACAGCTCTGTCAACAGCTGAGCTGATCGAGTCGGCGATGGAGACATGAACTCCAATTAGCAGCTTCGCTCTCGTTTTCTTGCTTGACAAGTTTCAAGCCTGATCTAGGTTGGAATCAGATCTCGCGATAAAACTCTTTTTCGTGGCATTTTCCGCTTTGGTGTCATCATCTTCGCTTCAGGGCTCGAGAAGCTCGGATGCAAGTAGTCCCTTTGAGCACCTATCTCTAGATCATCTGTCTATGCTGGAGAGCGAAGCGCGGTGAAAGCCATGAGCGAGAGCGAGCGGAGGTGCGCAAAATGCGGGTCGGAAAATGCGGAACTCACGCCGTCACAACTGACGGAAGAGAGTTCATTTTGATGCTGCAAATCTGCAGCCGTGTAAACGCTCCTCCAAATCCACCAGCTGAAGGCATGACCATTTGGGGAGGTCCAAACTACGCAGTCCCACTCTTCGGCAAAGTTGTGTCAGGTCTCACACACTTCGTTCTAGGTGAATAAGCAAGCTACGGTTGACGAAGCAGCTCAGACCCGCCCAAAATCTCGTGACGTCTCTGGAGAAATCCCTTTTTCTCCTTTTTCAATACGGATACCAACCAAGCTAAGAGCTATAGATCTAGAAACGTGAGAAGCAAGCTTCCACGCTTAGGGTTACTGCTCCGATAGCCCCTAGTCCCATAACGCCCGTACTTCAGCCCGAGGTTGTGGTCTTGATTCCTCACAGCGCGCGCTACCACGAAATCCTTATGGAAGATGCTAGCTTCGCCTTCATTAGAAATATTGGGCAATTTTGGGTGAGAAGATGTCTGAAAAACCAATCAATCACTACTGGCTCGGATCCAAGTTTCTTGAGTACTGTGTGAAACAAGGCTGGCTAAAACAACAAGGTTCAGGTGGAAGAGGAACCAAATGGTATCCAACCGATAAAGGTAGAGAAGAATTGAAGGAGAAATTCGGAATAGAGCTGTGATAGGTTTGAGTTTGGGATTCAAGTTCTATCCACATTTACGAGTCGAATATTTCACAAGTCGAGCCTAGTTTTTTGGATAGAAAGAGAATGTTGGGTCTTTCGCGTTTCTGGTCTTTCTCCGGGAAAAGGCTTAAATTCTAAATTCAAAAAACCTGAACTGAAGATGGGAAACATGTATCATATACTTTTCTTCAATGTCTTGCCTGAGAAGAAAGAAGAGGTTCCAAAACTAATGGAGAATCTCAAAAAAGCTATGAGGAAAGTTGAGCGCGTTGAACTGGCCGGTCTCTTCTTCCCAAGGGGCAGCGGATACATGTACGCAACTATGATCAAGTACCAAGACTATGCAACGTGGGAGAAGTTCTGGATGAGCCCAGAGGTGATCCCGGTGCGGCAAAAGGGCAACGCCATAATAACAGAGCAGATGGACATGTTCCTTGACGAAATGGCCTACGCGTATCCAAAACTTCGATAAATACCGCGGTGCGCTGCCCCTCAGATTAACGCCTAGTATCACGTCTGCTTGGGCGCTTGCAGGGCGCGATAAGGCAGCCTGTCTTCAAGGCCACATTGCGATAACGCTTTGTCCCGTCTTTCCCAGATTTTTCAAGAGAAAGTTCTTAAACAGCGTTATAGGCTCGCGGGAAATACGCCTGCAAAGTGTTAAGTGTGATACAGATTCGTAAGATTCAGGTTCTACTGACAATTGCAGATAGCGATTTCCGGTGGAACCTAGCTCCGAGGTGAGGAGCTTTAGAAATACCAAGAACTTGAGGTGGAGAGTTTGCCAATATACTGGGCTATTAGCTACTATATGGCGCCGGGGAAAGGGACTGAGTATCAGAAGTGGTTGACCTCAGATGAGGCCAAGAAGATCTTTGCGCAGTTCGAGAAGGAGACCGGCTTCAAGTACCTCAATACCTACATGGCTCTCATGGGGTTCGGTGATTACGACGTTGAAGACTGGTTTGTCGCACCCGACTGGTCAGCCTTCGACAAGACACGTAGCTCAAAGGCCTTCGATGAACTGACGGTCAAGACCTGGGACCTCTGTGACCAGAACAGACCAATGAAGTCGCGGGTTATGCGTACGGTGCAAGAGGTCAGGATATCAGAGAAGCCGGCGAAGAAGAAATAGCAGAAACCTCTTGACCCTTCTTTTTCCGGTTTGCCTTGTCGCGCGGCGGGAAGTTGCCAACGATCGATGTGTAATCTCTCCTTGACATTCACCGGCTCTGCTTCCGGTGGAGGCTGTTTGGGATATCCGAAGGGGATGAGTGTAGCGACCTCGTAGTCCTGTGGAATACCCAAGTACTCCTTGAGTCTCTGGGTTTCATAGGGCGTATAGGTGCAGCCGTAGAGCCCCTCCGCAGCCATCGCCAGAACCACATTCTCAATACAGCACCACACCGATGCTAAGCTATTCAGCTCAAAGAGGGTCTTGACTTCTGCCAAGGGCTTCCCCATGCGATAGCAGACCGCAAGGAGCTCAGGGGCCTCCAGCATCATGGTCAGCTGCACAGGCAGAACCCTTCTATAGACGTCCTTGAGCTCCTCGCGATCAAACTTCTTAACGAGATCTTCGATGGCATTCCTTTCTCTCAAATCCCTTGCCTTCAAGGCGTCGATGAGCGCCTTTCTCCGGTTCTCAGGATCCCTGAGAAGAACAAATTCCCATTCTCTCAAATGACCGCCAGAAGGCGCCTTTAAACCTGCATCAAGCACACGCATAACCTTTTCATCCTCCACAGGCCTGGGTAGGAAGGTCCTCACTGTCCTCCTCCTGTTTACAACCGCATAGAACTCCATTTGATCACCTCATTTCAGTTCTGTGCTGGAGCGACATAGACCCCTCATGATATAGGTCTTGAGCGCGTCAAGCGTGTTGGGAGAGTCTCAATCCAGAGCAAGATTGAGCCGATGGATAATCGTTATCGCGCGCTGGCTACTATGTATCTTGCTTCAAAATGCGCAAATATTGGTTTGCGGTTTGAGCTATTGCTTTCTTGAGGTCTTCCTTAGTCTTGTGAGGTTGCCAACCTAGCGCGTTTTGCACCTTCTCTATCGACTCCATCATAGAATTCATGTCCATCGGATTGGCGATCAATTTGATCTCGCTCTTTGAGTCGGACAGTTGAATCAAAAGTTGGTTGAGTTCACGGTCGGAGATGAACGTATCGGGATTCGAGAGGTTGAATACTTGACCGTATGCGTCTCTGTTCAGTGTAGCCAGTATGAA
>Ga0209314_10000120_pt1 | contig 32407 bp, 33 predicted proteins | sample I19B2metaG_FD_184146 | JGI IMG/M metagenome (GOLD analysis project Ga0209314, IMG submission 184146) | Lake sediment bacterial and archeal communities from Gulf of Boni, Indonesia to study Microbial Dark Matter (Phase II) - ​I19B2 metaG... | ecosystem: Environmental > Aquatic > Freshwater >... | reverse complement strand
ACAGGCAAGACCGTGCAGATTGTTAGGAAGATCGTGGTTAGTACGGTGAATATGAGGCTCACCATGCCCATCCAAGCACCGTACGCGACGTAGATGCCGTAGAAGCCGAAGGCGGTGAATATGAGGCCGATAAGGAAGAGGATTGAGCTGATTACTGCTACTATGAACATGATGTCTGGTTGACTGCTTGGGAAGACCCATTTATAGAATGTGAAGGCGACCATTATGGTGCACGCTATGTTCATTAGAATCGCTCCGACGCTGCCGAGGATGAGGAGTGTTCTGTGGTTCCTGACTCCTGCTTCTTTTTCCATGGACTATTGTCTCCGTATGGTTCTAATTCTTAATTGTTCTATTATTTAAAAGCTTCTTTCCAGTCTGAGGCCGAAGCTTTGATCATGATCGTTTCTTCGGTCAGTGCTCAGCTTGTTTGGGAAGAGGTGCCTGTTGAGTGGATTTAAAGAGGAGGGCCTTGTCGAGCCGCCAAAATATTTTTTTTAATTTCTAATGTCTTCAGAAAATGATTCTTTTCAAAAAAGAGAAGTGGAAACTAAAAATCTCACTGGATTCTACTGGAACCTGCTGGAATCCACTGGAATTTACTGGAATCCACTGGAAACCACTGGAATCCACAGGAATTTGGAGGAAATGAGAGGAGATATCTGAGAGGGTTGAGTTCCATCTAAGCTAGCCGCGCTTGTTGTATGGACGCTTCAAACTCCAAAGGAAAGAGCTCGGGCTGGATTTTTGATGAAGATGTCATCAAAGACTTTGTCGCCATTCAGTCCTTCTGTCTCTGCCGCCATCTTCAATCGTGGAGCAAACTTTGTTAAGGCGTATCCGAGACCTGGTCCTCCGCCGTAAGCAACGAGGTCTGATTTCCTACCGTAGTCGAGGCCCAAGAGAATTTGTTTGCCAAGCCTCGCCTTGGTTAGTCTTATAACTAGATCAATGATTGTGCTATCGGGGCTGCGCGCGCGAAAAGGACGTTTCCTTAATAAAGCAAAGAGATATAAAACTACTTACTTACATTGTTTCGCGAACGCGATTCAGTGTTTTAAGCTGGGTTACGAAATAGAAAGCGTATATTCCCTTCCATATCCATTCGATGTCGTTTTCGACGCTGCTACATTAGCCTGTAATGAATTAGATTGGGAGCTTGTAGAGGTAAACAGACCCAATGGATGGTTAGAGATGCACACTAAAATATCGGCATTTTCTGTGGGCGAGGTGGTTTTCGTTAAAATAACCAGAATCGATGCGCAAAATACAAATGTTTACATATCTTCAAAAAGTAGATACGGAATTTCATCGATAACAGACGCTATAAAAAATCGTTTGAACGTTTTTGACTTAATCGAAAAACTCAAAAAGTGTTTATCGGATAGCGAAGCTTCTTCTCTCTCCTAATAGAAAGAAATCTAAACTCTTTGATAACCTCGACTTTTGTAAGAAAAGAAATCATTATGAAGTAATAGTATAGTTACGCCATCTTTCCTAAGGGATTTAAGGCACTCTAGATTACTCCTTCGTAAAGGCTACTCGTTCATATTTTTGATGGCACGCGAAGCGAAATCGATCAATACTATCCTCAGCACGGTGTTTAGAAGTACTTCCTTTATGCATTCTTAGGTTTCTGTGCTTGTTTGAATCAGTTTCTATCTTTTTTAGATTATCCCAAGTAAGACGTTTAGAATCTGTAGCATAAGAGAATTCGTAAGAATTTTAAGACTTTTCCGTAGATATGCGTGTGACTGGTTTAAACGATTTAGTATACTTTTATATCGATCGTGCGCGCGAATTGTCAGCTCAAAATCCTTAGGGTGTGCACAAGAAGTCATAACTGCATCCAAAACTTTTCTGCATCGTTCTATGACCGCATCCCGGTCCCTATCATAGTTGGCCTGCTTAGGGTGACAGTGAGTGTCGATCATCGTGGTGAAGTTAAGGCAATATAGGCCGCCTCTTATAACTTTTGGTCTATGCCTATCATATCGATGATGTCAAACAGGCCAATGTGTATGGCATCTAGATTCAATTTTGAGTTTTGGGCTGGGAATTCTCGGCGAATTAAAAGTGATCGGGCGCGCCGCTTCTAGGCCTCTTCTCCCTTCGGCAACAATTCCAGTATTTCTTGCTTCTGTCTAGCCCTTCTAATCTTTTCAACGACCTCATTATTTGAAAGGAGCTGCGCTAACTCTGCCAGCGCCTTTATGTGGGAACTGTTGTCTGGAGCCCCTAAAGCTACGACCAAGTCTACGGGATCGTTTTGGGCGTGACCAAAATAAACTGGCTTTTCCAAAGTAACTAGACTGAAGCCAACCCTTTTCATTCCGTCTTCTGGTCGAGCGTGTGGGATCGCTATGCCTGGAGCTATGACGATGTAAGCATGGTGCTCTTCACAAAACTTTATCATAGCCTCTACATATCTAGGCTCCGCCGCACCAGTATTTACCAACAGCTCTCCTGATTTTTTCACAGCGTCCTTCCAATCCAAGACTGAAGCCTTAATTAAGATCGTGTTTTCAGTTAGAAGTTCGGAAAGCTTGGGAACTGTAGAGGTTTTAGACAATTTTGCTATCTGGCACCTTCATATGTCTTGTCCAATACATTTTAAATAGGCATTTGGATTATTTAAGAAATTACCATAAAAATACTGTCAAATTAAGGTTGGATAACGTGAAGAAAAGAGAAGAAATTTTGGAAAGGTTGAGCAGTTGTATAGTGGAAATGGACATTTCAGGAATCAAGAAAACAACCCAAGACATAATAGAAGCAAGAATTCCTGCTTACACAGCGATAATCGAGGGAATGGCCAAGGGCATGAACATAGTAGGAAAGAAGTATGAGGCGGGGGAATACTTTCTGCCAGAGTTAGTTATGGCTGGAGAGACCATGAAGGCGGGAATGGAGGTACTCAAACCATTCCTGGCAGCTCAAAAAGCGAAGTATGTTGGAAGGGTCGTCATCGGGACTGTAGCTGGTGACCTCCACGATATTGGTAAGAACATAGTTGCTGCCATGCTAGAGTCCGCTGGTTTTGAGGTTTACGACCTTGGAGTAGACGTCTCTGAAGAAGAATTTGTGGGAAAGGTCAAGGAGTTGAAGCCAGACATAATGGCGATGTCCGCATTACTTTTGACGACGATGCCAAAAATGAGGGCTACAATAGAAGCCCTCGAAAATGCTGGTTTAAGAGATAGAGTTGAGATTATTATAGGCGGAAGGCCGATTACAGACGATTATGTGCGAGAAGTCCGGGCAGATGGATACGCTAGGGACGCCGTCGAGGCTGTGAAGGTCGCAAAGAGGCTGATAGAAAGAAGGGCGTCGCGCGCAAAAAAGTAGGTTTTGAATTGCGCACGCAAAGAATTAGAGGATCAAACCAATAACTTAGTAAAAAGGTCCACAGGTCGTTCTTATTTCTATTTTGCTTATTCCCTCGATGCCGGTTAACTTCCGTTTTATCTCCCTTTCGATATCATAAGCAAAAATTGGCGGACATGTCGGCACGGCCATATGATAAGAAATAATCACCATATCACCAACAACTTTAATTTCATCGACGAGTCCTCTTTCAACAATCGATATGCCTGTTTCAGGATCGATCACGCTCTTTACCTTTTCAAGGATTTCCTTCTCTTTTAGAGACAAACTTTCAAGATTTAATTTTGAAACCATGTATTCCACCGAGCACAGAAGATTCAGAAGAAGGCAACAGGTCTTCATTTCATAAATTTTTGTCTGAAATAAACTATGTTTTGATAGTTGTAAGAGAAATATTTTCCTATGGGAATATTAGAATGGGAAAAGTTTTTCGGTAGGTTTCTTCCAGATACCCCATTTCTCAACTGCTTTCATTAATTCTACATGCTCTTTTGCGGCTTCTTCGAGTGGAACTCCTTCTACTGAAGCGTCTATGCTCTGCCTTAAAGCTTTAGCGCCTACTATAGGCCCTTCAGGATGGCCGAAGATGCCACCACCAGAGACTATGAGCAGGTCTATTCCTAGATGGCTTATCGCCAGTGGAATGTTACCTGGGTAGACCCCACCGGAATAGAATGGCATCGTAGGCTTGATGTGATAGAACGGGTTTCTAAGAGTTTCTGTCAGTTCTATAACCCGTTTGGGATCTCTGACAGCCAATTTGCCAGCGATGGATCCTGTAGTATGAGTGTCCGCGCCACATAGTCTAGCCATCTTCGCTTGAACATTTGCATCAATTCCATGGTCTGGAGATCGGAACAAAGCACCACCCATGGCGCGGTGAGCCAGTATCGGAACATTAATGCTTGGATCTTCTGCCAACATTCTTAAAGCTTGGAAGCCTGCAGCTATATAGTTTATCATCAAACCGTTGACTCCAGCTTCAATGCATTTTTCAGCATGCTCCATAATCCTCTTTCCATCATCAGTGATGTTAGCTACATAGAGTGTCTTCTCACCTTTCTCCGAATTCGCCTTATCGAGCGCCTCCATAACGGCAATAACTCTCTCTTCAACAGGGGAATAAGATAGTGATGCCCCCATCAGTTCATCATCCTTAATGAAATCACAGCCGCCAACAGCAACTTTGTAGCATAGTTCGGCAAATTCTCTTATGGGCAATCCCGCTTTAGGTTTGATGATCGAACCTACAATCGGCCTATCATGTATACCAAGATATTTTCGAATACCAGGCATGCCAAATTTCGGACCTGGAAATTCTTTGACGAAACTCTTGGGGAACTTAATATCAACAAGTTTGACGGAAGATTCCCCCATTGCAAAAATGTTTCCTGCCACTGAACTTAGGAGCATCGACAGGCTGTTCCCAAAGTTAACGATGTTATAGGCAACTCTGTAGATCGCTTTCGTGACACCAGGTCCACAGCCCGGAATTTCATGTAAACCAATCACCTTCGCGGTTCGTTCTCGTACCTCCGGCAGATAAAATTCAGGTGTCGGTGTCCATGTTCCCGTGCTTTGCTCCGCTGCCAAGCCTTCGGCGGAACGAAGTAGGTCACCTCCTTCAGGAACCTGAAGTATGTAAGTGGCAATCAAATATTGCTCTGGATCTAGGGACTCTTCAACAAAATTCAGAATATCTAAATCATACTCGATCTTTGATCTCATGATTCAACCACCTTCGATTGGTAGATCTTCTGTAAGAGTGGTACGATAAAAGCTTTACTGCCTTCATTCTGTTTGAAGAAGATTTAAGTCTTTAAAGGCTGATAAGTTTTTGCTGTCAGATGCTCTGAGAAATCGAGATCAACTGAATGGTGTAAAATCTTGAAAACATACAAAGCAGCTCTTTTCTATGGAACAAAGGACGTAAGGATAGAAAATTTTCCGTTTCCCGAGCTAGATTCGAATCAAGTATTAGTTCGCATTAAAGCTGCTAATTTATGTCAATCTGATGTCAGAAAATATTTTGGACTAGATGAAAGATTCGTCGAATTACAGAGACCTTTGATTCTAGGACACGAAGGAGCGGGAACGGTCGCCGACGTTGGGAACCATGTCACAAAGGTGGGGAAGGGCGATCCTGTTGCCCTTATTCCTGCCCGCTGGTGCAGAGTCTGCCATTATTGTAGAACTGGGAGGCTTGAATTATGCGAAAATAAGGTCTCTATTGGAGCCGTCGCTGGAAGCCAAAGTCAATGCGTTGAACTCCTCTACGATAAGGGTGTCGGAGGTACTTTTGCAGAGTTTCTAAAGGTTGACGAAGAGCAAGTGATAAAGTTGCCTTTGGACATATCACTTGAAGCGGCGAGTCTAACTGAGCCTTTGGCAGATGTTATAAAGGCACAGGAAAGTCCCACAGAGGTTGAATTTGGTAACGTGGTGGTTGTATTTGGTCTCGGGCCGATGGGCTTATTACATGTTCAAGTTGCAGAGATTAATGGGGCAGATCCTGTCATAGGCATAGATCCTGTCAAAGAAAGGAGGAGGAAGGCATTGGAACTTGGTGCTAAAGAGGTCATAGATCCGAGTGTCAACGACCCAACTAGAAAAGTGATGGAAATAACTGATGGAAACGGCGCGGATATCGTGATAGTTTCAACCGGCGGGAGAGCCCAAGCTTCTTGTACTGAGCAAGCTGTAGAAATTGCAGCTAAGGGTGGCAGAATAAACATTTTTGCTGGAACGTATCCGCCTCAAAAAATTTCAATCGACCCGAATTTGATTCACTATCGAGAGTTGGTGATTTCTGCCTCCTTTGCCTATCGTCCAGCCCATTTCTTGAAAGCAATTAGCTTAATACGAAAAAGGCAGAAAACATTGGAAATGGTTAGACATCCAATATTGCCATTAGATCAAATTAGGGAAGCCTTCAAAGCATACGGAAGACCAGAAGCGTTGAAGATTGGTATAAACCTGTAAGGTTGTAAGGGTTTCAAGACAATTTTGAAAGTATTTTTCTCAAAAGTTCTCTGCTTTCGGAGGCAGCGGAGTTCGGATCCAAGTCGTAACATTCACTAAGCTCAACTGAAAGGTAATCATCATACCCAGCTTTCTTCAACGCATCGATTACTGTATAAATAGGGATCGAACCTTTGCCAGGGATAAGATGAGAATCAGAATCACCATTATTATCATCGACGTGAACGTGCACGATTCTGTCTTTTAACATTTCAATGAACTTGACTGGAGATTCCTTTGTGACGTTTGTGTGGCCAATATCGAATGCGATGTAAAATCTTTTTCCAACAATTTCCGTAAGTTTCTTTACATCTTCTAATGTGCAAATGATGTTTGTATCGACTAGCGGAGCAGGCTCAACAGCGAGTTTAATTCCAAGATCTTCAGCATAATCTAAACATTCCGCGAAGCTCTCTGCAGCCCTTTTGAACCCATTTTCTCGCAACTCGCCATTTAATGTCCTACCTAACCCTATATGAACTTTTGAAGTTTCGAGATCATATGCGCAATCAACACATTTCTTCACATAATCTATCCCCTCCGTTCTGTAATTGTCGTTGGAGCTTGCTAGGTTTAGGGAAGGTGCCTGTATATGGGATGGAGAAAGAGAAGAGATTTCTAAACCCAGAGAAACACAAAGTTCTCTAATCTTCTTTCTTTCCAATCTTGAGATGTCTTTCGCAAACAGGTGCGGACGGCCTCCCCAAATCTCAACGCCATCGTAGTTCAGAGAAGCTATGTTCGATAGCGCCTTTTCGAGCGGATAGAAATGATAAACCTTGGTGTGGAAACTTAGCTTCAACCTTATCACTTTCTAATTCTTCTTAAAATTTTATAAGTTTTTGCTTCCATTTTTTCACATAATTTGTTGATTGGAAGTGCAAAAAGATGGAGAGAAAAGAGAAAATCGAAAGGGTTGCTGAGACACTTTCTCTTTTGGAAGTTGAGGCCTTTGAAAAGGCTGTTAAGGACGCCGTAGATGCTAAGATATCTCCGGATGTGATTATTCTTGACGGAATGAGGAGAGGTATGGAAATAATTGGAGAAAAATATGAGAGTGGTGTGTATTTCCTCACTGAGCTGGTTTTAGCTGGACATATGATGAAAGAAGGGGTTAAAATGCTAAAACCATTGCTGAAGAGAGGAGAGGGAAAGAAAGTAGGGAAGGTTTTGATCGGGACAGTTCAGGGAGATCTGCATGACATAGGGAAAAACTTGGTGTCTCATATGTTTGAGGGGAGTGGTTTTGATGTTTATGACCTTGGAGTCGATGTGAGTTCTGAGAAGTTTATTGAGAAGGTTAAGGAAGTTGAGCCAGACATAGTTGCACTATCCGCTCTCCTCACTACAACGATGCCCAAAATGCGCGATGTTATTCAGGGATTAAAGAAGTCAGGCTTGCGGGATAAAGTGAAGGTGTTGGTAGGGGGTCGTCCGTTAACGCAGGAATATGCTGAGAAGATAGGTGCGGACGGATACGCTAGCGATGCGATTGAAGCTGTGAAAAAGGGGGAAGAACTTTTAAAGATTTAGTTTTCGGTGGTGCATTTAAGAAATGAAATCGTTAAGTGTGTTAAGAGGCATCGTTGTCGAAGTGAAGAAGCTGGGAGAAGATCGTTTAATTCAGGGTAAAAGATGGGAGAAGGTAATATATACTGTTAAGTTGGTTCAGTTCTCGAAAAGGGAGAGCCGAATGAAAATGTCAGAAGATCTTAAGGGTAAAGAAGTGAAGGTTTTGAGATTTGCTCACGATGACTGGCACTATAAAACTGGTGTATCGAGAACGCTAACTGTAGAAGAAACAGAAGCGGTCTTAAAAGGCACGCCGACTGAAACAGTCTTTTGGTAAAAATTGTGGTGAGGCAACATTATATTATGAATTCAAAGGAAAGAATGATCGCCGCTTTATGCTTAGAGGAGCCAGATAAGGTCCCATATATGGACACTATAACCAGCATCGTTATCAAGGACAGAATTCTAAAGAAGTCTTCTACCTCATCCCTCTTTCAAACAGTTAGACGTCAGGCTCCGAGTGATGCATACACAGCTCATATGAAAAATGTTGAGGAGAATATCGCTATCTCAAAAGCGGTGGGAATGGACACAGTGATAATCAATGATTCGGAGTGTGTTTCCAAGGGATACAAGTACAAAGTTCTTCCTGACCCGCAGGGGCGGTTGATTATACAGGATCAGATGGGAAGGATCTATCTGGAGGGTGAAGGCGGAGAGAGATGGTACAAAGACGGTATAATAAAGAAGCCAGAAGACTTTGATAACTATGAGTTCCCGGATCTGGAGGCCCCAGGTAAATTCGACGTAATCAAGAAAGCAGTAGACCTAGTCGGTGACGAGATGTTCATAATTGGCTCGGTCCATTGGGGTTTTAACTATGCTTGGGAGCTTGTCGGAGGAATGGAGAAACTTTTCCTATACTTTTATCTCAATCCTGGTTTTGCGAAGAACCTCCTTAACAAAATAAATAAGTATATGGTTGAAATCGCCAAGATCATGATGGATCTCGGTGTGGATGCCATCCACACTAGAGACGATCTAGCTGGGACAGATGGATCACTATTTTCTCCTAAGATTTTCGACGAATTCATTATGCCTTTAGTACATAATCTGACAAATACTGTAAAGAAACGCGGATCCTTCTTAGTGATGCATAGTGATGGTGATCTATACCAGATTCTAGAGAAGCTTATTGACGCGGGGATAGACTGCTTTAACCCGGTTGAGCCAGCGGTCATGGACCTGAAAACTTGTAAGGAACGGTATGGAGACAGGATAGCTCTCTCAGGAAACGTTGACTGCGCAACAACCTTGGTAAACGGAACGCCTAAAGACACAAGGGAAGAGGTAAAGAGGTGCATCGAAGTTGCGGCCGCCGGTGGAGGCTATGTTCTCTCATCGAGCAACTCGATCTATCATGGTTGCCGATTTGAAAATTACGTGGCGATGATAGGGGCAAAAGAGGAGTATGGATACTATCCCTTGATATTGTAAGATTGATTTTCGTAATTTCACTAAAAATGAACAATAAATCTTCATGACCAGAATCGTTGCGACGATTAAAGCTGCTTTTTGAAAATAGTTATTTTTCCTAAATGGTGACACGTTAATTAGCCATACGGAGCAACTTCATTTTCCTTCAAATTAAACTCCAGAGCTAAATCCATAGCAATAGACTCTAAATCTTTTTTAGATTGGGTTAGAACTTCTCTATTTATTGTTTCTTCTGTAAACATTGCGCGAGGATACATGTTAATGTATTTCTTAAAGGCATCAAGTATCTTTGATGCAAAGATGGTTAGACCATACCTTTGCTTCGGTTTCTCTTTTTCAATTCTCTTTTCTGGTTCAGGTGGAGAAAAGAATATGAATGAACGCTCAGCCTCATTGGCTTTAGAATCGAAGTAGTCTTGAAAGAGTTTCTCCACCAGATTATGGCTGGAAATAGGATCCCTTACTATACAGATGTCGCCACTCAGAAATTCTTCAAACGTGGATTTATTGACGTTTACTTTTCGCATTCCGTGGACCTTTCCTCTATAAATCGCGGAGAAAAGGAATAGCAGAGGAAGTGGCCGAAGTAAACTGATTTTTCTAGTCAATGCACGTGGGATCCTGGGTTTGACTTCTGTCGTTATTCTTGGTCCTATGAGGAAGGCAACAAGTTTCTTCTGGTTCTCTTCCAGTAAACCAGATCTGAACTTGACCAGATCAATCAGCTCCTTTTTAAGCTCATCATAACGGGTGTAAGGAATCACCCCAAATTTTTTGTGGACAAGAACGCCGAGTAACATTACAATAGCTCCTGAGAAATGCTGAGGATTGTCGTAGGAGACTGGTTTGCTAGACCAAGGAACAAACACTATGACGTCTGGCAGGTGTAATATGGAATGTAAGAAAGGGGTCGAAACTGAACATATTAAAAGGCCATAAATTTCAAGTACGAAGCCTATTATTGATGGAGCCCACTTGATAATCACGTTCTTTCTTGAAAGCAATAAGTTCTCTCCTGACTGTTTTTATTAAAAGGCTTTTTATATATTTAGTGTTATCTTAGCTGAGGGGGGTTATCGAGGGATGCCAAAGATTCAGACTGTCCTTGGACCAATACCGCCAGAGAAATTAGGCGTAACAGACATGCATGAACACATAACAGTTGATGGTGGGTACGAGGTCCTATTACTTGAGGAAGATTTAGGTAATCTTGGTGTAGAAAAGGCGATCGAGGAGGTTGGATATTTTCACAAAGCTGGTGGCAACTCCATAGTGGAGACTAGCAGATTTGCTTGCGGACGAAATATTGTAAAACTATTGGAAGTCGCAAAGAAGGTTCCGGTTAACATCATCGCAACATCCGGTTTCTATTACGGTGGGATTTATCCACATGGTTGTCACTGGTTGGATTCCTACTCCGTTGAGGAGACAGCGGACCTGCTTATGAAGGAGGTAATTGAGGGCATGGACGCGAACGGGTATCTGGGTCCAATCGTGAAGAGGGTGGAGGCAAAATCTGGCATACTAAAAGCAACCTCATCTTACAATTACATTTCAAAGGTTGAGGAGAAGGCCTTCAGGGCTGTGGCGAAAGCGCATCTGGAGACTGGTGCCCCAATAATAACTGGCACAGAGAAGGGCACTATGGCGCTCGAACAGGTCGAATTGTTAAAGGGTGAAGGTGTGGATCCAAGCCGTGTTGCCATATCTCATCTCGATTGGGGAAACCCCGATGTTTGGTACCATAAGAAGGTGCTGGAGACAGGTGCCTATCTAATCTATAATGGACCTTCAAGGATAAAATACCAGCCAGAGAGCGTAGTCGTCGACCTTATATTCAAGATGGTGGACGCAGGGTTCGGAAGACAGATCGTCTTGGGAGGTGACCTTGGTCGACGGTCTTACTGGAAGTCGATTTCTGGCGGCCCCGGATTTGGTTATATTCTAGAAAAGTTTATCCCAAGGTTGAGGGAGGAGGGGCTTAAGGAGTCAGCCATTCAGGACATATTGGTCAATAATCCAAAGAGATTTCTTCCATTCTAATTGGGATCCTCGTCTGTTAATTGTTAAAGAGCTATTTTAACTGGCATTCCGGTCTCTACAGATCCATAGGCTGCTAAGACGAGTTTAAGAACCCTCTTAAAATCTTCTCCACTTGGATGAATATCCTCGTCTTTAATTATTGATTTTAGAAAAGTATTTACTATAGTTTCGTCCTCGCGTAAACCCCAATAGATCCCTTGGTCTTTTTCAGGCTTATTGCCATATATGTTCAGTTTTTGATGATACGCATCCATCACGATCGTTCGCTCAAAACCCAACAGCTCGGCAACCATATCCCATTTTCCAGTGGGGTTCCCTATCCAACTGACAGTGGTTGTAGCGATAGATCCATCTGCGAAACGTATCGTAATGATACTAGATGTCTCAATTTTACTGTTAGTTAGGGCCTCTGCTTTTGCATATATTCTCTCTGGTTTATCCTTCATGACTGTCAATAGATAATCGATGGCTTGTGATCCAAGGTCAAGGATACATCCACCCTCAGCCAGTGTAGGGTTTAATAGCCAACTTTCTGAGCCTTGAATATCTCGACTGTGAAGCAATGTAAAGTAAATAGCTCTTAGATCCCCAATGGCACCCTGCTCAACGACATCTTTCAGGCCATCAAGGGCTACATTATACTTGGGTCTAAAAGGAACTAGAAGTTTGATTTGAGATTTCTTTGTGGCTTCAACGATTTTATCGCAATCCTCGATAGTTGAAGCCAAGGGCCATTCGCACAAGACATTTTTCTTTTCTTTAGCCGTTGCGAGAACTTGCTCTTTATGTTTATAATTTTCTGAGCAGATACTGACAGCGTCTATGTCCTCTCTTATCAAGAGTTCATGGAAATCTTCGTACCACTTTACATTGTATTTCTTGGCTCCTTCCCTTCCTCTCTTCTTATCGTCGTCTGAAGCGGCGAGTATCTCCGAATACGGATTAGCGAAAAACTGGTCAGCGTACGAATACTGGGATCTGTGCGCGAATCCTATTAAACCGAGTTTGATTTTTCTAAACATGTTTGCCTTCTCCACTACTTAAGTGGTAATTTTACCATCTTTTCATCTTCACCAGACTTTTGAGCTGCAAAAGCTATCTCCAAGGCCGCTCTGGCATCTTCTGGAGGAACAGGGACGGGTTTATCTTCCAGTATTGAACGGAGAAAATCTGCTATTTCCAATTCGAATTCGCTTGGATAAGTGATTTTTTCGATGAACGGAGTATATGCTGTTGGTGTAGAAAGCAATTTTATTTTTGCCTTCTCAAATGGTACTCGAGTTGGTATAGTGTAGTAGGAATTATCAAAACCATGGATGCTTCCTTTACTCCCTATCACATCCAAAATTCTATCATATGATGGATAACCCTTTGTTGTCCGACCAACTTCAACAAAACCTATCGCATCATCAAATTCTATTGTTATGTTCATCTGTGTAAAGATAGGCATTGGTTCAGGATACATGTCTGCTTCTGTATAGACCGTTAATGCCTCTCTTTTAAGATACCATCGAATCAAATCGATTCCATGGATGCCAGAATCAATTATGGGCCCTCCATATTTGCTTAAATACTTTGCTCGGCCCGCAGGTGTATGCCACCCATCTACAGGGTTGCCCCAACGGTGAGCAACTCGAACAACTATAGGGTCTCCTATTCCTCCAGATTCTATCTGTCTCTTTGCTTCAGCAAACAAAGGTACATAGCGTCCTGAATGTGCTATCATAAACTTGACTCCTGCTTTTTTGGAAGCACTTATCATGTTGTCTGCTTCATCTAAGGATGAGGCCATCGGTTTCTCGCACAGGACGTGCTTTCCGGCCTCAAGCGCGTCTATAGCTATCTGAGAGTGAAGCCATATAGGTACACATATGTCAACAACATCAACCTCCCCATCTTTCAAAGCGTCTCTGTGGTTCGTATAAACGGTTTTGATTCCGTACTGCTCTGCCCTGTTCTTCGCACTTTCTTCTAGTACGTCGCAGCAAGCAACTACTTTGGTGTACGGTATCTCCATATACGCGTTCAGATGGGCGGCACTTATGGAGCCGCACCCTATTATACAGATGTTAAGGGGTTTTGACAGCTCTTTTCACCAATCAATTTTTTTAGAATATTTTGAGGAGACACGTGTTAAATTGCAACATTAATTAATAAGTTTTGTTTTTATGGAAATTGTGATAGGTGCGAATAACGATTTGACTGAAGAAATCTCGCTAGACATCGGTTGCGGTCTTTTAAAGGAAGGTTCGGTAAATGTGGATCTCAACCTGGTAGTTCGTCCCGATGTCCTTTGTGACATGTTATTTCTTCCATTTCGTCCAAATGTGTTTTCTCTAGTTAATTTCAATCATAGTTTAGAGCACACAGGGCTCCCCTTAAGAGCCCTTAGCGAGGCATTCGGTGTCTTAACTCATGGAGGGACGATATGTATAAAATTTCCAAATTATTGGAGTTTAATTGAGCTCTTCTTTCTCGTTCAACATCACCGTGATGTTTGGCAAAGTACAGACAAGTTCATGCAACATAAGTTCAAGCCATCTGTTCTTCAAATTATAAGGCTGATGCGTAAAGCAGGTTTTCGAATAGTCTTTCTCGAAAAAGACAAGAAAAGAGGACATTTTCAACGTTTTATACCGTTATGGCTCCATCGTGATGTAGTCTGTAAGGGCGTCAAGCCTTAGACGAACTGTTTTAATGGAAGTTTTAGAAAACCAACGTTTTCAAATTGTGAGAAGCGTCAAAGACGATCGCCTCTCTAAAATGATTAACTTAATTGCATAACAAAAAGGGGGGGAGTAGTGTTTAACGCTTGAAGTAATAGGTTATTTTCCCTGTGCTCTTTCCTAAAGCCAGCACAGCCCAGCGTAGCAGCGGTATGTACGCTACGAAGACTATTACGTATAGTAGCGATGTGACGACATCGACTCCTGTATAAATCTTCACTAGGTTGCCGGTTATCACTCCTGTCCAGCCGAAGTCAGTGTCTCCAAACGTTGCTCCGGCGAACCCAAGAACACCAAGCAGAGGATACATCAGGGCAGGTACAAAGGCTAGTCCAAGTCCGTGAACAAACGAACCGAGTACAGCTCCTAATCGTCCACCAGTAGCGTTGCCGAAGACTGCTGCTGTGCCACCGCAGAAGAAGTGAGGTATAGAGCCTGGCAGAATTATAGTTATTGGTATGCCAGAAGCATTCATTGCAACTTGAATGTACATTCCTACAATTCCTCCGATCGTACTACAGACGAAGCCGAGGGGGACGGCGGTTGGAGCAAACGGGAATACGGCTGGACAATCCAATGCGGGTAAGGCGTCTGGCACAATCGTTTTAGCGATGCCTGAGAAGGCCGGCACGATTTCTGCTAGAATCATTCTAACTCCGACGAGCATTGCCACAATCCCGGAGGTAAATGTCAAGGCCGTCATGAGGCAGAAGAATAGCCATGGTTGACCCGGAGCCAACGTGGTTTCAATATATTCTGCTCCCGCCGGAATTGCTGGCAGTAGGTAGAAGACGAAGGCGGCTATCGCGGTTATAATGGTTGTGTCCTTCATGAATTCTAGACCCTTGGGCACCTTGTACTCTTCTGTGGACTTTGCAGGATCTCCTATCAATTCACCAACGAGTCCTGACGCCACGTAGAATGTTGTTCCATAGTGGCCAAACGCGACGGGCTGACCCTTTGTGACCTGCATCATGTGTGGATGAGCCAACCATGGATAGATTATTGAAGCTAAACCAACGCCTATTGAGGTAAGGAGTATCAGTGTCCACCCGCTAAAGCCTCCAACCTGTAGTATTACCACAAGCATCATCGCAATCCACATTGTGTGGTGTCCTGTTAGGAAGATGAACCTAAAGTCTCTAGGCAGAATTCTGGCGATTATTACGTTGAAGAGGAAGCCTAGTCCAATAGAAAGTGCGGACTCATACCCCAGTACAGTCAACGCATATCCCATGACTGCCTCGTTGTCGATTAGTATGCCTTTGAAGCCGAAGCCTTGGTACCATAGAGCCTGCAATGGGCCTACCGCACCGACAACGATCCCCGCGGAACCACCCAGAATCAGGAATCCTACGATCGCCTTAACTGTCCCTACCAGGATTTCGCTACCAGACTTTCTCAGAAGAACTAGGCCGATGAAGGTCATCAGACCAATGAGGAACGATGGGTTTCCGATTACGGCAGAGATAATGTTAAAGAGTGTTAACGCCATATTTTTCCCAACTTTCTATTTTTTAGTGCACTTATGGGGTATATTATTTTGGTTATTTAAGGCTTTCCGTTGACCTTTTATAGATTCTAATAAAATAGAACTTTTTCGAAAAATTTTCCTTTTATAGCAACATCGTCCTCGAAAGATTCTTCAAAAAAGAAAAGGCTAATCTGTAGTAGGACGTAACATAGGCTAGGTCAAGCAAGATAATTCCTTTCTAAGGAATGTTTCGGAAGAGACTCAAAAAGGATTAATCTGAGAAGCTTCTATTTTTTCTTCTTACCCAATATTTTGTTGAGGACCGGGATAATCTTCTCTCTGAGCTCGTTATTATCCATGAAGTTTAACATAGTTATGATCGGTACGCCTGGACAAGCTGCGTGGATCCCAGGCTCATACTCTTCTGATGTCACAAACAGGTCTGGAGGATCGTGTCTAAAACGGGCACACTCCCCCCCTGAGAGTACTTCAATGTCAAAGTCACTGAGCGGTTTCAGTCCATATTCTTTCCTAAGAAGCTCGTCTATATTCATCTTTAACAATAAGCCGCTTCCAAGTCCACAGCCACATACACATTTTATCACTAACATTTTTTATCTCGGAACCCCGATACGTTTTTTGTAACATATTAAAAAATGCATACATAAAAGTTTATCTACAAAACAAATATAAGTTAAAAAAGCATTTGGTATATTTGTAATTGAACAGGGGGAGAAGTATTATTCATGCCTAGGGACGGGTTCCTAAAAAAAATGAAGGATTTAAGCGTGGATAAAGGTTTTCAATTCGAGTTCTACTGTGAAAGATGTGGTAAGGAACAAAAGTCAGACTTCATATCTGAACGTGGCCAATTTGTAGCTTCCGCTCTAGGGATTCATTTCGGCGAAGACATACTGCCCACCTCAACTGGCGAAACCATTAAAAAGGGCACAAAGGAATGGGAAGAGCAACATGGGGAGTCCCTCAAGAGAGCCACAAGATGGGCATTATCTCTCTTCCACGAGTGCCCGCAATGTAAACTCTATGTCGGTCCCGAGTGTTGGGACGATAGTAAGAACCTGTGCACCACCTGTGCTAAATAATAAACCCTCCAAAATTTTCTTCAAGAGGACGCCGCTTTTCAGATGAACGGGATAGAAGTGAGAGTGCTAAACAATTTACGCCAACTCTTCGATATCTCGTGGAAACGATTCGAAACGGCTATCAAACTCAGAAAGCCCGACCGTGTTCCAGTAAACCTACACCTCGGAAGCAACTTCCTATCATGGTACACCGGAATCACTATAAATGAATGGTACAACCCACGCAGTGTAAAAAAGCAGTTAGAAGCCCAACTCGACATTTACCCAAGGTATCCAGACACATTAGCATGGCCCAGCATAATGCCCCGCGGCTGGCCTGAACTTTCAATACTTGGGGCGAAACAAAATATTGGAGAATTCCTACCGTTATCAGAACCGCTGATAAAGAAATCTGGAGATCTAAAGCGGATATGCGTTCAGGATGGGTTGATGCCAAAATACTTGAATATGTTCAAGTACTTCCAAAACCATTTGAAAGGTTCTTATGAAGTAATAGGTGGGCATTCTGCCCTACCTTTTGATCTTGCCGTTTTAGTTAGAGGCACAACCCAGATAATGGCAGATCTATATCTCAATCCAGAAATGGTACATGAACTGTTGGAACTTTGTACTGAAGCAGTCATCTATTGGTTAAAGTCACAGTACGAGGTGACTGGTGGAAGTATTAGACACGCCTTCCTGAGTGGAGACTTCGAATCGTTAATCTCTCCTAAACACCATAAGATGTTTGCTTTACCCTACACGAAAAGGGTAATTAAATCATTACCTCCAAAGATCATACCAGTCTATCATAATGATGCAAACGCATCTCACATAGTAGATCATGTGCCAGAAGTAGGTGCAAAGGCATTCCATATGGGTCCAGGAATTAAAGGCCTAGGCCCAGACATAGGCGAGGTAAAAGAAAAGATCGGGCAAAAAGTTTGCCTAATGGGCAATATCCCCCCGCTGGAGGTTTTGTTGAGGGGCACCCCAAAACTCGTTGAAGAAGAATGTAAAGAGGCGATCTCAAAGGCCGGGTATGGAGGAGGATTTTGTTTGACTACGGGAGGAGACATAGCGCCGGCCACTCCGTTCGAAAATTTGGAAGCTATGGTAAGAACAGCCGAAAAATATGGGTGGTACCCCATTAGTCATTGAAAATGTTGGGCATATAATAGTTTAGGATGAAAAATCAAATAAAAGTGGAATAAACTGTTATCCGCATCTATTTGTCCATGCGTCCAGATACCTCTGGGGGAAGCTTATCGAGGACTGGAGTTATACTCTTTCTAATCTCATTCACATCAAAAAAGTTCAAAACTGTCACAAGAGGCACATCTGGACAGTCCTTTCGACATAGTTCTACGTACTCCTCCGACGTCACAAACAGGTCTACATTCCTAGTCCTGTACATGGAAACCGTGCCTCCGGCCGAGACTTCAATGAAATAATCACTAGATTTAAGTCCCCTTTCCTTCAGAATCTCCTCTATCTTCATCTTTAGAATCAGTCCGCTTCCCAGTCCGTAGCCGCATACGCATATTATTGTTAACATAAGGTCAAACTCCTTCTGAACTACGATATAATTTAGAGCAGATAAACATTTGTACGAGTCTAAGAATTCTTATAATGATAGCCATAAACGCCTTAAAGTCTTACTTTAGCAACATAGCCACGTATGAGCCCAAAGGCACATGAAGGAAATCCGCAATTTGAGAAATTTTAGCTGAGAAGAGAAGTGCGCATGGTTTCTCAAGTTTCTCTTCAGTCAGCGTCTCATAGTGACCTATGCCTTTCGCAACGATCATGTCGGTTTCTTGAAATCTGCGCCGAAATTTGGGGGATACCTCTTTAAGAAAGAGGCCCACGGTATTAGAGCCTGTCACAATCAACTCATCAGCGACCTTACCCATCCCAACCTTTATGGCATCAGATAATAACGCATCATTAAGTATAGGTTCCTCCTTTACCGCAACGACCACTTCTGGGCAAAAGTTACGACTCTCTCTAACAAGTATCGTGTCAAAAACGATTTCACCCGCATTATCGGCGAGAAATAGAACCGAATCCGCCTTCCTGATAATGTCAAATATTTCTCGTGTTTGGTCAAAGACAATCCTTGCTTCTTTTAACAAGCTCCTGTAATTTTCTATACTAATTTTTACAGTTGAATCCAAACGTTCTGGTATTATGTCCATTACATTACCAATCATTGAAACTAAACAGGCCGCTCTGAAGCGGCCATAGCCCTTTTTATGAGATGAAACAAAAGCTTCGGCTTCAGGCAACAGCTCAATAGCCAACTTATTTGCTTGACCTCTTTCTTTCGAATAGATATCTTCTTTCCCTGTAATTTTTTGAATGAGATTAAACCTTTCAGTGGCAATTCTTGCTGAAATAACGCCTGGCCTCAAACTTTTAATTATAAATTCCAGAAGCGCAGCAAAAGCTTCAATCTGAATTTTTGGATCAGATGTTGAAAGTTCTATCTCATTATAACCTGCCAAAATATGGCCGAGCGAGCATTCGAGGAAATACTCTTCCTTCACTCTCATAAATTATCCTCAGTAGAAGATAGCACTATCTCATCAAAATATTTAAAACCATTATAGAAGGGAGGCTGAAGACTAAAAAGAATTGTTCTAGGGAGGCCCCTCGCTTCTCATCATAAAGATGTTTATACGATTGAAACACAGATTACCCAAAAATCGGATTGCCGATAATTTTGGGCTTCTCGTCTTTCTCTACAACTAACTTTCTGAAGGCTTGTGATCCACGGCAATGGTCGGCTCCCGCATCGGCGGGACAAATGAATAAGGTAACTAATTTCTCTTTTCCGGTGTTGACCACCCTATGAGCCCACCATGGATAAACGTAAACGGCTGTATTAGGCTCAAGGTCAAGATATTTTACACGCCCTTCACGTGTCTGCATCATAAATATGCCTCTCCCCTTCAGCGTGATGTAAACTTCACTTGTCATTTCCTTAACGTGGAAGTGGCCCTTGGTATGAAAGTACTCGTCTCCAACTTTTCCTGGATGTATGATTGTCGAGCCCACATTGAAAAATTCGGCAGACGGTCTTTGTGTAAACCAGTATGCCTCATAAATTAATGGGTCATCACCACGAGAAAGCATCTCTTGAACAATCTCCTTGTCATAATAGAACTCCTTAAGGTCGCTAAGCCGCGCCAAATTTTGAGTTTTATAAGGTTTCAATAATCCAGTTTCGCGATCAAAATTCAGGAGAAAAGGTTCAAGTTTCTCTGACATTCTTGTCGCCCGAAAAACTAATATGAAAATTCATACATAAAAAGCTATCAAAGTTTCTGAGTTGGAGTCGATGCCTTTGAAAGACGAGAAACTAAAGAAGAAAATTGGGGGGGTCTCAGTAGTAATGGTGACTCCCTTCAAACCTGAAAATTATGATGTTGACATCAAAGGGTTAGAAGAAAATACTGAGTTTCTGATCAAAAACAAGGTTAATGTCTTGATACCATGCGGTAGCGCAGGCGAGTTTTTCAGCCTCTCAATGGACGAACATAAATCTGTGATCAAGACAGTCGTAGAAGTAGCCGATGGTAGGGTTCCTGTTTTCGCGGGTACAGGACAAAGCAGTACTAAGGCGACGGTGGAACTAAGTAGATACGCGGAAGACGTTGGTGCCGATGGCGTGATGATTATGCCGCCATATTATGTGTTGCCAGGCGAAGAGGATATCTATCAACACTATAAGTCCGTATCGAAGACCATCAAAATCGGAATAATCATATACAACATACCATCGAGAACAGGAGTCAGTATCCGCCCTGAGCTAATGGCTAGACTAGCAGAGATAGATAATGTGATTGGGGTGAAAGAAACATCTGGAGACTTTAAACTATTTTATAGAATGATCAAGTTATTGCGCGATAGAATAGAGTTTTCAGCTGGGCACGGAGAGATTTTTGCACCTTACTTTCTAGTTTCAGGAGCAAGCGGAATCGTCTCGGGGATAGCAAACTTCGCACCTCAGTTTTCTTTAGGGATTTACAACGCTGCATTAGAAAACGATTGGACGAAAGTAAGAGAGATACATTTCAAGATGGAGCCATTGTATACTTTTATGGAAACATTGAAATCGAAAAGAAAGGGCACGGTCTACCCTGCTATCTTCAAGGAGTCCATGAATATGTTAGGATTGAAAGGTGGAACTGTCAGGAAGCCACTGCTACCTCTCAGCCAAGAAGAAAGAAGCGAACTAAAGAGAACCCTAGAAGAAATTGAAGTTTTAAAATGACTTGATTTTTTAATGAAAGCTTAAATACCCATGGACGGGCATTTTGGTTTTTAAGACTCTTTAAGGTCTAAAATCAGGATTATCTATTATAGTTGGCCTGCCGTTTTCCTCAACTACCAGTTTCTTCCACCCGTGTTTTTCGATCCATTCATACTCATTGATTAAGTAACATTCTTTATCGCACGGGAGCGAAACCATGAGGAAGATGTTAATCATCTCTTGGGCTCCAGTGTTAATACACTGGTGGGCCCACTTCTTAGAATCGTATCTTAAGGCAACCCATCTATCTGATCTTACAGGCAAATGGGCGACTTCTCCGTCTTTTGTCTGTATCAAGAAAATGCCATTCCCCTTCCCGAAATAGATCTCGACAGGATCCAATGCATGAAAGTGACCTCTTGTGTGATAATATTCCCTTCCTATTCTTCCTGGTTGTACGATATTAACTCCGAATGTAAATTGGGGTTCACTGCTGGACGTTTCAGAAGGTTTACATCTCTCAAAGATCAATGGATCGGTTAAACGTGGTGCCATGTATGCTCTGTAGATTACAGGATTTTCGTTATTTGATAACATTCTTTCAACTACTTCTTTGTCAAAAAAGTAGTCCTTTAGATCGCTCAAACGCCGCTCTGGTACCAGCTCATAATTATCCCTAGCCCCAGAGATAAAATCCTTATCAAAGATAAACGACTTCAACTTTGTTCCACTTGACAGCTTGGTTTAACATAAATTAGTTTCCCTCTATAAACTATATTAAACTCTTTACAACTACCGAAACCTAAAATGAAAGAATGCGCCTAGGATTATTTACTAGTATATTCTGTATCACAGATTCACTGAGTCCTTCCTCTCTCAACCTTGGAACAAACTTCTCTAGAATGTAAGCAATGCCGGGTCCTCCTCCATAAGATTTCCAGTACGACCTCCTGGCCATGTCACCGGCAAGAACCATCTGTTTCCCAAACCCAGCGTCAACCATCTTGATTATGAGATCAATTATGACGCTGTCAGGGTAGTATTTTACCCTAGAAGGCCCGTCATATTGCAGGTTTGCCCCGGTCTGTGCAGATTTCTTATGATATTCAAAGTCGGGGTTCCTATCCATATGGCCTAAAACTAAACGGCCTGGATCAACGCCCTCACCATTGAGTATCTCAACCTGCTCCAGAGCCATCGTTCCCTTTTCAGTATGCGTTGAGATAGGTGCTCCGGTTTCAAGATGGGCTTTTGCTACAGCTCTGAAGACCTTCTCTTCAACCTTTGAAATATGGTTATAACCAGAACCAGCTTTTATTATTCCTGCTTTTGCTTCTGTCCTCATTACAATAGGACCATTATAATCACTGGCTTCAACACCCTCGGTTATGTCTTTTATCAGAAGATCTGCTATCTTATTTGTCGAATAATTATAAACCCACCAACGAGTGGGTTCATAATTTTTCTCGCGATGGAAGCCTGTAGTCAAAACTATATTGACAGGAACACTCCTTGCGACCTCCAAGATTCTATTGATATCCCGTCCGCATCCAATGGGATCCATGTCGACTATCGTGTTACCTCCGGCTTTATGAAAATATCTGATCTCTTCTATAGCTTTTTCAACATTATTGAGCAACATATCTCTGTCTTTTAATACCTCCATGCCTCCAACTCTAATCAAATGTTCATGCATGTCCGTTATACCAAGTTTCTCTGGCGGCACTGGCCCAAGAACGCTCTGTATTTTCATTTCTGACTTTTCATCTTTTATTGTAACTCAGACGTTAAAAAGTAAATAAGTGAAGTGCGGGCGATCGATCTTCGGATCATCGCTAGCACGCTCATCCGCCGCCAGCCGGGGGAAAGAATGTGACAGTATCTCCGTCATTTAGTTTCGTTCTCAATTTTTGCAGTAGTTCGATGTTGTGACCATTGACCAATATAGTGTTGAAGGACTTTATTCGTTCCGTTCTAGGATCTAGTATTGCATCTTCGAATTCTTGACCGAATATCTTGGACAACTCCTCTATGATATTTCTGATCGTTGCTTTTCTATGGAGTCTGACATCTACTACTCCTTGTCCTCCAGCCATCTCTTTGAAGGTCGCAAAAAGTTTGACTTTAACATTAATTGACACTTCGAAGACCTTTTTGAAGGCTGTCAAATTTCCAAAAATTATCTACTTAGACCTAATTCCTCTAGTTTACTCTTTAGAGGTTCTCCTCTATCATCCCATCCTCTAAGACTATAATATTCGTCTAACATTCTTTTCAAGAATACTGTTCTTTCTCTGGATCCTCCTTCAGGCAACGGCGTGTCGAGAAACCTTGGAGGAAGCGAGTCGTCAGTTCTTCTTCCCAGACCTTCCCTCATATTGAACAACTTTTCCAAGTTCCATATTCTGTCTCCAATGGTCATTAGGTCTTTCCCCGTATACTCGAAACCGGTTACAGTTGTAATGAACTTTGCATAATGATATGGACTGAACGCGAAGGAGGTGAAGACGCAGAGTATCATAGAGTCGATAGCTGAAAAAAGATTCTGGTAGTTCATAACTAGATTGGCTTTTCCTTCAGGCTTTGTTCTGTCGACTAGGGCTGGAGTGCCAAGTAATTCAGGACCGATAAGATAAGCGCGGAGATGGCAACCTCCTCTGTTCGAGGTTGCATAGGCCAACGCGTGTCCTTGAGCTCCTCTGGGATCATAGGCTGGAATTTCTAGCCCCTTGACTTGTATGGCAAGCTCTGGAACGCTATGCTTTTCTGCGAAACGTTTGGATCCCTCTGAAAGTTCTTTTCCTATCCCTTCCTTCAAGGCGATCTTCCTGACCAACTCTACAAGTTTTTCAGCGTCACCAAACTCTATTTTTTCTTTCAAGAAACCTTTCTCATACATCTCCATGGCGCAACCTATGGTGTTTCCTGTCGAGATTGTGTCCAGGCCAAGTTCGTTACACAAGTAGTTTGCGTTTGTTGCCGCCTCAAGATTGTTTACGCCACACTGAGCAGTGAAAGCCCACACGGTCTCGTATTCTGGGCCCTCTCCTTCTCCTCTAGAAGTCTTAGTAATTCTGCCACATCCTATTGGACAGGCGTAGCATGCCCGTCTCCCAACTAAGATGGTCTCTGCTATTTTCTCTCCGCTCACCCCCTCCGCATCCTCGAAGACGCCTTCTTGGAAGTTTCTTGTAGGATACATCCCATGTTCATTTACGAGGCTTACCAAAACAGCTGTGCCCAAATTCGGAAGGGACTTGTCAGTAATCGGGTTCTTCCTAAGAGCGATCAAGCTCTTGTCATAAATTTCATCAAATTCTTCCTCTTTCGCAATGCCAACTTTCTCCGTCCCTCTAACTACCATGGCTTTCAGCTGCTTAGAACCCATCACAGCACCAAGCCCCCCACGCCCTGCAGCCCGGTGCTTATCGTTTATTATCCCGGAGATCAGAACCTGCCTCTCGCCTGCAGGACCTATGCAAGCAACTTTTGCGTTCGAATCCGTTTCTTTTACCAATTCACCCGTCGTTTTGTGCGTATTCAAACCCCAAACATCTGACGCATCTCGAATCTCCGTTTGCTTCTCTGTAATAAAGATGTAAACGGGTTTTTTGGCTTTTCCTTCAACAATCACTCCGTCATACCCGGCAAACTTTAGTTCTGGTCCCCAGAAACCTCCGGAATGTGAGTCAAAAATAGTACCAGTAAGAGGGGACTTGGAAACGACGCAGTATCTTCCAGAAGTCGGTGCTTTGGTTCCAGTAACTGGGCCTGTGATGAATATCAATTTGTTTTCGGAACTTAAGGGATCAGTTTTCGGTTCCAATTCATCGTAAAGAATCTTGACCCCAAGACCCCTCCCCCCAACAAATCTTTTTGCAAGTCTTTCATCAAGTTCTTCTTTGTTTACTTTGCCAGACGTCAGATTCACTCTTAATATTTCGCCCATCCATCCGTACATATCGCATCACTACTTCTCATAGAACCTATTGTACTCTTTATTAGGGCATGTCCTACATTTTTCCTTATAATAGTTAAATACCTTTGACGGCAGTCTATCCAGCCGTGCAAATCTGCTAGGACAGATCTTGCATGGAATCTCTTCTACAAACCATGAATCACTAAAATTCATCCAATCCATTCCATCGATTATGGGAACGCTGGCGGTAGTTCCAAGTCTACTCGCCCCAGCTTTTATTAGTCTAAGTGCAGCCCGAAAATCTCTTATTCCGCCTGCAGCCTTGACGCCCATGTCCTTTCCAACAGTCTTCCTCATCAATTTAACATGTTTAGGCGTCGCACCCATGGGTCCGAATCCTGTTGATGTCTTAACAAAGTGTGCGCCCGCCTCCTTAGACAGCTCGCATGCTTTGACTATCTCTTCGTCTGTCAGAAAACCTGATTCGATGATTACTTTGACCATTTTGCCCTGCGCGGCTTTGACAACGCCTTCTATGTCCCTTTTCACTAGTTCGTAGTCCCCTGACCTTAAGGCTCCTACGTTGATGACCATGTCTATCTCATGAGCCCCGTTTTCAATCGCGTTCCTCGCTTCGAGAGCCTTCACTTCCGATGTTGTCGCTCCGAATGGAAAACCGACGACGCAGGCTATTTTGACATCGCTATCATTCAGAAGATTCGTACAACGAGAAACGTGACAAGGGTTAACGCAGACGGCGTAGAAGCCGTACCTTAGGGCCTCGTCGCAAAGCTGTTCAATTTTTTTGTATTCCGCAGCAGGGTCCAACTGCGTATGATCAATCATCTTCGCCAATTTTTCTTGAGTAGTTGAGGTGTCGAATTCCAAACTTTTCGCCTTAAACATAAAATCCACACCCTCAGAAATAACAGTTTTATGTTCTTCATAAATTTATAACTTGTGTCAAGAAATGTAGATGTACTAAAAAGCAATGTGAATATTTTAAATATGAAATTTAAGGTAATAAAAAGACTAGAGTTGAGGGTCGAAAGCTTTGGTAGAGGCGTATCTTGATAGAATACTGCGCATAAACCTATCGAATGAGTCTATAAAGATCGAGGACCTGCCGAAGGAATGGAAGATCAAATACCTCGGGGCTCGAGGCTTTGGGGCGAGGTACTACTATAATGAAGTGGGTCCTGAAGTCGACCCACTTTCCCCGCAAAACAAGCTTTTTCTGATGACCGGCCCACTAACTGGAACGGTTGTTTTTGGATCTGTTAAAAGCAACCTCATCACCAAATCTCCTCTAACCGGCATCTATTGTTGCAGTAATGCTTCCGGTTCCTTTGGACCACAATTGAAGTTCGCCGGGTACGATGGCATAATTGTGGAAGGTATGGCTAAAGAACCAGTCTACATCAGCATAGTAGATGATGCTGTGGAAATAAAGATGGTGAAGGATCTTTGGGGAAAGGAGATTCCAGAAGCACAAAAAATGATTAGAGAAACGATGGGGGATTCCAACGTAAGCGTAGCGTGCATAGGTCCGGCTGGCGAGAACTTGGTAAAGTTTGCAAACGTTCAAGGTGACACCCGAAGCTTTGGAAGAGGCGGACATGGAGCTGTTATGGGATCCAAACGACTTAAAGCGATCGCTGTTCGAGGACACAAGAGACTTGGACTCACCAGTGAAGATGAGTTGCGGGAGATTATGCGAGAAGAGATCGGATTTCTGCGTGAAAAGAGAGCGTACTCAACCAAGTGGGGAACCCAAGTAAACACTGAACCACTATATGAGCTTGGAGCTTGGCCGATCAACAACTTTACAAAAACTAGGTTTGATTACGGAAGGAACATAGAGAACCTCTCTTGCAATACGATGAGAGAGAAGTATCTAATCAAGGACGGGGCTTGTTACAACTGTCCGATCGCTTGCATAAAGCTTTGTGAGACCAAAGAGGGGCCATTCATGGGTGTCAGAGGAGAAGGGGAGTATGAGATTGTGTGGGCGTTCGGTGGCCAGTGTGGTACAGATGATTACAACACCATCTTAGCCGGAGTAGATGTATGCGACAGGATGGGCATTGATGCGATTACAGCGGGATACGTGGTAGGTTTCGCGATGGAATTGTACGAGCGCGGTATACTGAACAAAAAAGACACTGGTGGAATCGACCTAAAATTCGGAAATGATGAAGCCATAATTCAACTTGCTTTAGATTGCTCAAAACGCGAAGGACTAGGAAAAATACTTGCTGAAGGGGCGTTGGAAGCTGGAAAGATAATCGGCAAGGGATCTGAATACTGCGTGATGCACACTAAAGGTATGACTTTTCCCGCTTATGAGCCGAGGGCGTTTCACGGTATGGGTTTGTCGTTCGCCACCTCGTCCAGGGGAGCATGTCACAATGTTGGCGGATGGACGGTAAGAGATGAGCTTTTGAAGAAAACCATCGACCGCTACGCTGTTGGAGGTAAAGCGAAACTTGTAGTCTACTTACAGGACTTTAGGGGGCTCGTTGACTCCACTGGCATCTGCACCACGACTAGAGAGGCAACCCGTCTGACAGATAAGCCAAAGGCAGATGTGATAAATCTTGCAACTGGCATGGACTTCACGGACAAACTGCTCCAAACGGGAGAAAGGGTGTACAACCTTGAAAGGATGATCCTTAACAGAGAAGGAGTCACCAGGAAAGACGACGATCTGCCGACGAGAATAAAGACAGAACCATTACCAGACGGTCCAGCTAAGGGCCACCTAATTACTCAGAAAATGCTTGATGAGATGCTTGATGAATATTACCAGACTCGAGGATGGAACGCTAAAGGCATCGTAACAACCGAGAAAGTAGCCGAATTGGGGTTACCATAGGGGAAACGACTTACATGAGGAAAGAATTTGAAGGCATAATAACTGCATTAATTACTCCATTTACTCCTTCTGGTGAAGTTGAAGAAGATGCTTTGAGAGACGTCACTGACTTTCTGATTGAGCATGGCATTCACGGATTATATCCCTGCGGGACAGCAGGCGAAGGAATGATAATGTCTTTGGAAGATCGAAAAAGAGTAGCAGAAATAGTGATCGACCAAACGAGTGGGCGAATCCCGGTAATGGTTCACGTCGGAGCGGCCCGCACTTCTGAAACAGTCGAATTGGCCAAACATGCAGAGGACGCCGGTGCTGACGCCATAGGTTGCGTCACACCTTACTATTACTCTCCTGATGAAGAAGCGTTGATTGAGCACTACAGACTTGTGGCTGACGCTGTGAGCATACCGCTTTTCATATATAACATACCAAGAAACACAAACGTGAATATAACACCTGAGTTAATGCTTAAGCTGTTGAAGCTCCCAAACATCGTTGGGTTAAAAGATAGCAGTGGAAACTTTATCCAAGTACTTGAGTTTATAAGAAAACTTCCACCAGAAACAAAGATAATAACGGGGGCAGACGCTTACATTTTCCCTGCATTAGTAATGGGTGCTAAGGGCGTCATCACAGCATACTCTAACCCGTTTCCGGAGATCTTTTTAGAGCTTTATAATGCTTACCAGATAAAAGATTGGGAAAATGCCCGCAAAATGCAATTAAGGATTAATATGCTTCGAAGCTTTCTGAGTAACCCTCCAATCTCTCCGCTAAAGGAAGCTTTGAGAATGCGGGGTCACTATGCTGGAACCGTCAAGAGGCCGTTGCGCCCAATGACTGAAGAAGAAAAGGAAACGCTTCAGAAGAAATTAATTGAAACGGGCTTCATGAAAGGACAACTCTAAGTGGCCCACATCTGTGTCGCAGAAGGGGATCAGGCTGAAAAAACCTATTGTTTACATCAGTTCCAGATCATTTGGAAAGATCACTAGTGACGGATTAAGAATTCTCGAACGCGTAGCGGAAATAGGTAAAAACCCGCTTGAAAGGCACCTAACAGAAAGTGAATTGATAGAAAAAGTAGAAAACGCCGTAGGAGTGATTGCAGGAAGCGAGAAACATACTTCAAGAGTCATTTCAGCTGCCAAACATCTGAAAGTTATTGGAAGGCACGGAGTGGGCGTAGATAACATCGACTTAAAGACAGCAACAAAGAAAGGGGTCATTGTCACTTATACTCCGTTAGCAAATACAGAGAGTGTGGCAGACTTAACCCTTGCAGCACTACTCGCCCTCACCAGGATGATTCCTATGGCAGACAAATCAGTGAAGGAGGGAGATTGGAGCCCGCTTAAATTTATTGGAATGGAACTCCTAGGGAAAAAAATAGGGATAATTGGACTCGGAAATGTTGGTTCGAAGGTAGCTAAGCGCGCAGCTTCTTTCGGTATGAAAATTTTGGCCTATGATCCATATATTGATGAAGGTAAAGCGAAAGATCTTGGAGCAAAGCTCGTTGAACTTGCAACTCTACTCAAAGAATCAGATGTGGTCACCATCCATGTTCCCCTAGTTAAAGAGACCATTGGGATGATAGGAGAAAAGGAGTTGAAAATGATGAAGTCTGAAGCATTTCTAATAAATATGGCAAGGGGTAAAATAGTGGATGAAAAAGCTTTAGTTGAAGCTTTAAAAAGAGGCGAAATAAAAGGAGCGGCTGTGGATGTCTTTGAAAAAGAGCCACCAGACCCAGACAACCCTCTTTTGAAGCTTGACAATGTTATACTTACTCCGCACATAGGAGCGTATACTCTTGAAGCAATTCGCCGCATGGACATCACGGTCGCCATGGATGTTGCAAAGGTTCTCAAGGGCAAAAAACCAGATCACATAGTCAATCCAGAAGTGCTCTCTCAAGTTCGATCCTGAGGTATTTGATCCCGAAGTTGAAGCTTCCTCACAATAAGAATATCACAGATAAAAACCTAGAAATATAGGCTCACAGAAGAATTGTTTCACACAAATCCTTTATGTACAAACATTTTCTTTAAGTAGTAACATCGATTGATTGCGGGGAGGATCGAGATGCCTCAATCGCATAAAGAGACCCATTCAGACGATTTAATTAAAGAGTTAACCGAAAAAGCCAAGATGTTTAGAAGGGAGATCCTCATAATGACCACCAACTCCGGTTCGGGTCATCCAGGAGGGTCCCTTTCAGCCATCGACATCATAACCGCCCTCTACTTCCATCATATGAAGCATAATCCTAAAGATCCTGAATGGGAGGGCAGAGACCGCTTCGTACTGTCTAAAGGTCACGCCTGTCCTGCTTTGTATGTTGTCCTAGCTGAGGCAGGCTACTTCCCCAAAGAAGAGTTGGCCACGCATAGAAAGCTGGGGAGCATCCTACAGGGGCATCCAGATATGAACAAGACGCCCGGTATTGAAATGTCGACTGGTTCATTAGGACAGGGGTTATCTGTGGCCTGTGGGATGGCGCTTGCTGGTAAAATGGACAATAAGGATTATCGCGTTTTTTGTATGGTTGGTGACGGTGAAACAGATGAGGGGAGCATATGGGAAGCTGCTATGTTTGCTAGTCATTACAAACTAGATAACTTGACCGCGATTTTAGATAGAAACTATTTACAGCTTGATGGCGCCACTGAGAACATCGTGGCTCTCGATCCGATACCAGACAAATGGAAGGCTTTCGGATGGAACGTGATAGAGATAGACGGACATAGCATGAGAGAGATTCTAGATAGCTTGGATAAGGCTAGTAGTGTGAAGAAGAAGCCAACCATAATCATAGCCCATACTATCAAAGGCAAGGGGGTCTGCTTTATGGAAGGGCAAGTTAAGTATCATGGTACAGCACTAACGAAAGAGGAGCTGGCTAAGGCTTTGGAGGAACTGAAGTAAATTTAAATGGTGAAGATAAAATGGAGATGATCCCTACAAGGAACGCGTACGGTGAAACCTTAGTAAAACTTGGCAAAGAGAACAGAGACATAGTTGTACTCGATTCCGACCTTTCAAAATCAACTAGAACGGACATGTTTGCTCAGGCTTTCCCAGAGCGGTTCTTTGATGTTGGAATCGCGGAGCAGAACATGATGACTGTAGCTGCCGGTCTAGCTACGTGCGGAAAAATCCCATTCGCCAGTACCTACGCTGTTTTCGCCACAGAAAGGGCTCTAAATCAAGTTAGACAGTCTATAATCTATCCTAAGTTGAATGTTAAGATAGTTGCTTCGCACTGCGGTATAACGGTAGGACCGGATGGGACCTCCCACCAGACGACGACCGATATTGCGATTATGCGTTCAATGCCACACCTGACCGTCGTCGTCCCTGCGGACGCGATAGAAACTGAGATGGCTGTCAGAGCTGTTGCTGAATATGATGGTCCGGTTTACATGAGGCTTGGAAGAACAGCCGTGCCGATAATCTACGAAAAAGGATACAAGTACAACGGCAAAGCTTTGAACTTTGAGTTGGGAAAAGCAGTGACTTTGAGGGAAGGAAAAGACGTAACCATCATTGCTACAGGCATTATGGTATCAAAGGCCATATCAGCGGCAAGCCTTCTATCTAAAGAGGGAGTAGATGCGCGTGTAATCAATGTTCACACCATCAAGCCTCTAGACGAGGATGTTATTGTAAAAGCGGCAAAGGAGAACGGGGCGATTGTTACAGCTGAAGAACACAGCATCATCGGCGGTCTAGGCAGCGCGGTGGCGGAGATTTTGGTGGAAAGGATGCTTGTGCCAGTGTCGAGGGTTGGAATCAAAGACGAGTTTGGAGAGTCAGGATCCCCCGATGAGTTGCTTCAAAAATACGGATTAACAGAAACGAACATTGTGAGTGCAGCTAAAGGCGTCATCAAAAGGAAAACCAATTAAAATAGGTAAGAGATTAAAACCTCGGCCGCCTCCATGGCCTGAACACATTTAGTACATATTATGGGAATTTTTTCATTCACCTTTCTTGCGTGTATTTCAATATTCTCTGCTACTCTTTTTTCATCCCTATTCCGGTAAGAAAAGGTACGCCGCTAAATACAGGCACGTTCTTAATGAAACGTTGATTTCCTTGGCGCGTTTCTCCAGGAACCGTTATCAATCCAACCACTACCTCTGGTTGTTGTACACTCAAGAAGGGTTCGAGTTTGAAGAAGCTCTGCTGAGGCACGAAGAAGAGGAACTGAGTGCAGAATTGAGATCTGTGGAAGAAAGAATAGAAGAACTGAAAAAGAGGATTATCCGCTAGGAGGATAGTTTCCTAAAAACTGGCAATCTCAAGAATATGTGATCTCCGTAGTCCGTTTAGCGTGAAGATAGCGCAACCCTCTCCATCTCATTTCTCTTTTGAATAGCATAGCTCCTGCCGTCTGCTGAGGAGGCCAAGATCAGCTCGTCTGCTAGGCACTCCTCTATTGACTTCAGATTGCCAAACGCCGCCTTTCTGGCTCCCTCCGCGATAAATCTCAACGCTAGGTCGATACGTCTCTGCGGCGATACATCAACAGCCATGCGATATACTATCCCTCCGTAGCCAACCCTCGTCGTATCCTCACATGGAGCAGCGTTCTCAAC
>Ga0209314_10000119_pt1 | contig 32419 bp, 32 predicted proteins | sample I19B2metaG_FD_184146 | JGI IMG/M metagenome (GOLD analysis project Ga0209314, IMG submission 184146) | Lake sediment bacterial and archeal communities from Gulf of Boni, Indonesia to study Microbial Dark Matter (Phase II) - ​I19B2 metaG... | ecosystem: Environmental > Aquatic > Freshwater >... | reverse complement strand
AACCGTGATTTTGACCGACTGACCCGCGAACTCGTGGACGAGCTCAAGTAAAGGAGGAGTGACCGAATGAAAAAACTGTTCGTAGGACTGGCATTGGCCCTCTCGCTGGGCTCTATTGCTTTCGCTGAAGCACCCAAGGCCCCGGCCGCGGCTCCGGCAGCTCCGGCAGCAGCAGCTCCGGCAGCAACCGCCCCGGCGACCCAGGCTGCCCCGGCCGCCATGCAGGCCGTACCGGCTCCGGGAGCCCCCGCAGCCGCTGCCCCGGCAGCCAAGCCCGCTGACGACGGCAAGCTGAAGGCCAACCCGAAGGTAACGATCCCGATCTTCCTCATCATCATCGGCGCCACCATGGCGGTCGTCGTCTGGTCCGCCAAGAAGACCAAGTCCGCAGCCGACTTCTACACCGCCGGCGGCGGCATCACCGGCACCCAGAACGGCTGGGCCATCGCCGGCGACTACATGTCCGCAGCCTCCTTCCTGGGTATTTCCGGCATGATCTCCCTCTACGGCTATGACGGCTTCATGTACTCCGTCGGCTGGCTCGTTGCCTACATCACGGTTCTCCTCATCGTTGCCGAGCCGTGCCGCAACGCCGGCAAGTACACCCTGGGGGACATCCTGGCCTTCCGCACCGAGCCCAAGCCGGTGCGCGCCGTTGCCGCCCTCTCAGTCGTTGCCGTCTCCACCTTCTACCTAACCGCCCAGATGGTCGGTGCCGGCAAGCTGATGCAGCTCCTCCTCGGCATAGACTACAAGGTGGCAGTCATCGGCGTCGGCATCCTCATGGTCGGCTACGTCGTCTTCGGCGGCATGACCGCCACCACCTGGGTCCAGATCATCAAGGCGGGCCTCCTCATGTCCGGCGCCGGCCTCCTCTCCCTGCTGGTCATGATGAAGGCCAACATGAACCCGATCCAGTTCTTCAACGACATCGCTGCCAATCCGAAGATCATCGATCACGTCAAGCTCCTCCCGGTCTACATGAAGGAGGTCGAGGCGGGCAAGGCGACTGCCGAAGCCGGCCAGCGCTTCCTCGAGCCCGGCCTTTTCCTCACCAACCCGCTTGACCAGATCTCCCTCGGCATGGCCCTGGTGCTCGGCACCGCCGGCATGCCCCACATCCTGATGCGCTTCTTCACCGTGCCGACCGCCCAGGCAGCCCGCAAGTCGGTCATCGTGGCCATGTTCATCATCGGCTCCTTCTACATCCTCACCACCCTCCTCGGCTTCGGTGCAGCCATCCACCTCAGCCCGCAGGGGATCCAGAAGGTTGACAAGGGTGGCAACATGGCGGCAATGATGCTCGCCAAGGCCCTCGGCGGCGACATCTCTCCGTTCCTCGGCGACCTGCTCCTCGCCTTCCTCTGCGCCGTCGCCTTCGCCACCATCCTGGCGGTCGTCTCCGGCCTGGTTCTGGCAGCCTCCGCGGCCATTGCCCACGACATCTACGTCAATGTAATCAAAGATGGCCATGCCGACCAGCATGAGCAGGTATTCGCCGCCCGTACCACCTCCTTCGTGGTTGGTGCAGCAGGCATCATCATCGGCATCGCCGCCGAGAAGCAGAACGTCGCCCACCTTGTGGCCCTGGCGTTCGCCGTAGCTTCCTCCGGCAACCTGCCGGTCGTCGTCCTCTCCCTCTTCTGGAGGAAGTTCAACACCGCCGGCGTCATCTGCGGCCTGGTGGTCGGTACCATTGTCTCCATCGGCCTGGTGATGATCTCCCCGAACATGACCTACCCGAACAAGGTAGCCGACGACGCCAAAAAGGCCTACACCAAGCTGGAGAAGGAGATTGCCGAAGGCAAGGTGAAGCCAGAGGCCATGGAGAAGACCATGAAGACCATCGAGACCAAGAAGGCCGAAGAGGCCAAGAACCGTGGCGGCAAGTCCATCATGGGTCTCGACAAGCCGCTCTTCACCCTGAAGAACCCTGGCATCATCTCCATCCCGGTCGGCTTCCTCGCCGCCATCCTCGGCGCCCTGGCTTTCCCGAGCAGGCGCTCGGAGGAGATGTTCGACGAGATCTACGTCCGCCAGAACACCGGCATCGGCATGGCCAAGGCCATCGACCACTAGGAACTGCGCTGCTCTGCTAATGTGGGGGAAGGGAAACCTTCCCCCTTTTTTTTGCGCATTTCTTATTAAATGCCTGATTTTATGCTATAGTCATCTAGCTTTTGCAGCCACGATTCATCGCAGTCAGGGCGGTTAGAGGAAGTTGAATGCCAACTCGACAGGTTCCGGAAAAGTTATCCGAAGAGGAGTTCATCGCCAGGCTGATGGGTGAGATCCGGGAGTATCTCCCGCTGCTGAGCGGCGCCGAGATCAACCGGCTTCTTGCCGGGGTGAGGAGTTCCCTGGAAAGGACCATATCTCTCTTCGAAGAGATGAATCTGGCCGAGGCTGCCCTACTTTCCAGGATAGCTGCCGCAGATACCTGCGGGGAGCTGGGGGGGATCCACGCCGAGCTTAACCGTATCGAAATGGAGCGGTTCCTTAGTGCCGAATCGGTGCCGGCGCTGCATGCGAACTGCACCGAATACCGGGATATCCTTGCCGGCAGGGCTCTCGAGCTCACCATGGGGGAGATGGAGGCCAGTTCCGGGAGGGGGCCGGGTGTCCCCTATGCCCTGATCAGCATGGGGAGCGACGGCCGGGAGGAGCAGACCCTGATCACGGACCAGGACTATCTTCTCGTTTACGCCGACGGCGGCGGGGATACTGTTGACGAGTGGTTCAGGGAGTTTTCCGACCTGCTGGTGGAGAGGATGGAGGAGGTTGGGTTCGCGAAGTGCACCGGCGACATCATGCCGAGCAACCCCACTTGGCGTGGCTCCATCAGTCAGTGGCGCAGGAAGCTTCTGGCGATCGTCCGCTATGAATATGCGGATTACGCCAAAAACCTGATGGATCTGATAGTCCTGTCAGACGCCCGCTATGTGGCGGGGGACGAGGCCCTGGCCAACGAGCTGGTCGCCATGATCCGCGGCCTGGAGCAGGATTACTTCCAGGTGCTCTGGGGGATGGCCAAGGCCGCAACTGAGATGCGCCTGGCCCTGGGTTTCCTGAAAAGAATCTGGACCGAGGGGTCGGGGGAGCACAAGGGTGAGTTCAATCTCAAACTGCTTGCCTGGGCGCCGCTGGTGATGAACGTACGCATTCTGGCAATAAACCAGGGGATCCCCGCCACCTCGACCCTGCGGCGCATCGAGCTGCTGCAGCGGGAGGGGAGCTTCTCCAGGTCAATGGCCGCAGGGCTAAGCGACGCCTACCTGGTGCTCACCAAGCACAGGATACTGCAGCAGGTCAGGGTGGTGAAGGGGATCCAGAAGAGCTCTTACTACCTTAACCCCTACCAGCTCCCGGGGGAGGAGAGGGAGCGGATCCGTCAGGCCCTGCTGCGGGTCGAGGAGCTGCAGAAGGTTATTCACACCAATTTCTCCATCATGTAGCAGCCAATCTTTGGCGCAGGTAGTCGGCGAACTCGCCGTTGAACTCCGGTCTTTTCAGCGCCATGTCCACCGTTGCCTTGAGGAAGCCGAGCTTGTCTCCGCAGTCGTGGCGCTGTCCAGTGAATCTGCAGCCGTAGATGGCCTGCTCCCTGGAAAGCTTGAGGATGGCGTCGGTCAGCTGTATCTCCCCCCCCTTGCCCGGCTCCTGCTTGGCGAGTATGGGGAAGATTTCCGGGGTGAGGATGTAGCGGCCGATGATCGCCAGGTCGGATGGGGCGTCCTCCTGTTTTGGTTTCTCCACCAGGTCGGTGACTTCGTATACCTGGTCGGAGATGTGATTGGCGGCGACGCAGCCGTAGGATGAGATGTTTTCCCTTGATACCTGCTCCAGGGCGAGAACGCTCCCCCGGTACTTTCTGTAAACTTCAAGCAGTTGGCCGAGACAGGGGCGCTCGGAGTCGATGATGTCGTCCCCGAGGAGGACGGCAAAAGGCTCGTTGCCGATGAAATCCTTGGCGCAGAGTATGGCGTGGCCGAGCCCCAAAGCCTGCTTCTGGCGGACGTAGAAGATGTCCACCATTTCGGCTATTTCCCTCACCTGGGACAGCTCCGCATCCTTCCCCTTGTCGTAGAGCAGCGCCTCAAGTTCAAAGGCGATGTCGAAGTGATCCTCCAGAGCCCTTTTACCCCGGCCGGTGACGAAGAGGATCTGCTCTATGCCGGCTGCCACGGCTTCCTCCACCACGTACTGCACCAGCGGTTTGTCTATCAGGGGGAGCATCTCCTTTGGGGATGCCTTGGTGGCGGGGAGAAATCTCGTGCCGAGCCCTGCTACTGGGAAGACCGCTTTCTTTACCTGCATGGGATGCTCTCCTTGTCGTCACTCGTGTTTGACAGCGCCGCAACTATCGCCCCTACACCTTCATCCACCCCCATGGGCATGACGTGGATGCCGTGGCAGAAGGGTTGAACCTCCCTTGCCAGGCGGCAGGCGAGCTCTATTCCGGTCCTCCGCGGGTCCGAGGCGCTCTCAAGCTCGGCGATTATCTCCTCCGGGATGCGCAGGCCGGGGATGTTGGCATTTATGAACCTGGCCATGCCTGCTGACTTGAGGATGAGGATGCCGGCGATGGTTTTCACCCCTTGCGGCGCCATAACCTCCTGAAACCTCCGGTATGCGGCGGGGTTGAAAATTGCCTGGGTCTGGAAAAATCGCGCTCCAGCATGGATCTTCTTGCGCAGCTTGAAGAGGGTCAGTTCGAATGGCTCCGCCTCTGGGGCGGCTGCTGCGCCGATGAATAGGGAGGGGGGACCTTGTAGCTTTCTGCCGGCCAGGTCTTCTCCATGGCAGAGACGCGAGGCCGCATCGATGAGCTGCACCGCGTCCAGGTCGAAGACCCCCTTTGCCTCCTTGTGATCGCCGCAGGAGAGGTGATCTCCCGTGAGGAGGAGTACGTTTTTGATGCCGAGGGCCGCTGCCCCCAGAAGGTCGCTCTGCAGGGCCAGGCGGTTTCTGTCCCTGCAAGTCAGCTGGAAGATAGGCTCGATCCCATCCCGCTGCAGGAGGGAGGCTGCGGCAAGCGGGGAGATGCGCATGTGTGCCCCCTGGTTGTCGGTAACGTTGACCGCATCCACGAGAGGGGCGAGCTCTTTTGCGGAAGCAATGAATGCGGAGCAGTCGCTCCCTTTGGGGGGACAGACTTCGGCAGTGATGACGAACTTTCCACTTTCCAGTTTTTGCTGCAGGCGGGATATCTCTAGAGTCATTTGGCGAGTTTCAGCTTTCCTGGTTTTGGTAGTTTGCCGTAATCCTTTGGGGGGGTGTAGCTTTCAAGCATGCTGCCATCCGGGTCCTCCTGCAGTTGCGTGAATATCTCGGCCCAGGCGCAGGGGGCTTCCGGATCGGTTTCGCACTTGCCGTTATCCATGCCGCCGCAGGGTCCGTTCAAGATCCCCTTGGCGCAGGCTGTCACTGGGCAGATCCCTCCTGTCCTGGAGAGGAGGCATTCGCCGCAGAGGGAGCACTTCTGCTCGAACTGGCCGAAGCGGCGGATGTTGCCGAGGAAGAGCGAGTCCAGGGCGGCAATCGTTTTCTTGCTGGTGGCGGCAGAGACAGATTGCACCCCGGCTCCGCAGGCCATGACGATGATTGCTCCGGCGTCAGTCACCATCTGCTGCTTGCTCCTCAGGTCGCGGCCGACCCGGAGCATATGGCAGGCTTCGTCAATGACGAGCGAGCCGGTGACTTCGAACCCAGCGGAAGAGAGGGCCTCCTGCATCTGCCAGATCTCCTCCTCCCCGCCGGACTTGCATACCGTGGCGCATTTGGTGCAGCCCACCAGGAAGACGGAGCTGCTGCCATCGATGGCATCGAGGATCTCTGCAAATGGTTTCTGTCTGCTAACTATCATAGGCCCGCCAGGAGTTGTTCTTGTTGGTGGCTGTGACGCCTGCGCCGATTTCGCCCTATGCCAGGAGACTTTCCAGTCGGCTGTCGCGGCGTCGCAAAGCGATAATACAGAAAATCCCCCACTGGCGTGAGGGATTTCTCATTGTTGGTGCGGAAAAATTTAAAATCAGCCTGCAGAGGGGCAGCCCGCGCAGCTGCCGCCGGATGCTGCTGCGCAGGGGGATGGGGCATCGCTCTTCTTCCCCCCGGAGTAACCCTCGGTGTACCAACCGCCACCCTTGAGGGCAAAAGCCGCACTGGAGATGAGTTTTTTCACTTCTCCGCCGCACTGGGGGCAGCTCTGGGCCGGCGGGTCGGAGAACTTCTGCCTGAGTTCAAACTGATGATTGCACGCTTCGCACTGATATTCGTAGACTGGCATTGATCTTTACCTCGATATGTTTGCTGGCATCACGAAGATGCCGATCTTGCAGGCATCATTTAAAAATATAGTGATTGCGTAACGATTTTGTCAAGCAGACGGTGTTTAAGTGGATTTAATCTCTAGGTTCAGAATGTCCGCGGCGGATTGCCTGCTGGCACCAGATATGTGCAGGACCTTGTGGCGGGACCGGCTTCCTGATCTGATGGTGACTTTTGACTTGGCGATGGAAAAAAGGTCGGCGAAGAATTCGATGCAGAGCCTGTTGGCCGCATCATCCACAGGCGGCGAGGTGACCCTAACCTTGAGCTCGTTCCCCTGCTGGCCGCAGAGTTCGGTGCGGCTTGCTCTTGGCTGCAGATGGATACGAAGCAGCACCCCCCCTTCCGCCTCGGTGATCAAATCTTCACTGCGCGATATGGTCATTCATCTCCCGTGGAGAGCAGCTTCAAGTGGCTCTCCAGCAGCGACTTCAGGGCGGTCTCGAACTGCAGCTTCTGCCTGCGGATTTCGTGGATGCTGTTGTTGAGCTGCACCAGCTTCTGCTCCGCTGCCGCCACGACCCTTTCCCCCTTGAGCTCCGCCTCGGAGATGATCAGGTTCGCCTCCTTCTGGGCATTGCTTTTCATCTCCTCGGAAATCTTCTGTGCCGCCAGCATGGTCTCCCGCAGGGTGACCTCCCTCTGGGCCATCTCCTCGGCCTGCTGGCTGGCCTTGCGTGCCTGTTCCCTCAGCTCATCGTTCTCCCTGATGAGGGATTCCATCTCCTGGGCTACGAACTGGAGGAAAGAATCCACATCATTGGGGTCCAGTCCTCCGAGCATCTTCCCTTTGAACTGCTGCTGCTGGATATCGAGGGGGGTTATTTTCACAGGTGGCCTCCCAGTTTCATGCGCAAACCTATTTCTAATAGGGAGTGAATAAGGAAGTTCTGCACGAATATTATGGCGAGGATCAGGGCCATGGGGGCCAGGTCAAGCCCCCCCATGTAGGGGATGACCCTTCTCAGTCTGGCAAGCGCCGGTTCCGTGGCCCGGTAGAGGAAGCTGACTATCGGGTTGTACGGGTCCGGGTTGACCCAGGAGATGATCGCCCTGCCGATGACCATGTACATGTAGAGAGTCAGGGCAATGTCGGCCATTTTTGCAACGGATATGAGCAGGTTTGCAATAATAAACATGAAGCTCCCCGAAGTTAAAGATGGTTCTATATACAGTAGCTGTAAATGGCTGTCAAGAAAGGTGTTTCAGCGCTGTTGGCGGACAGGGAACGGCGAGGGAGGGGGCTGGCGGGGAGTGCTCCCCGCCAGCCCGCCCAGTCTAGAGATGGGATATGACGTAGGAGGCCATAGTCTGCGCCATGGTCTCATGGCTGTTTCGGTCGTTGTTGAAGAGCAGGTGGAAGAGGTGGATGTCGTTGATGTCCCTGTTGAGGAAGTCGCGGACGAATTTCTCCCTCTCCTTCTGCCTCCTCTCGATCATGGCAATCGCCTCAGCTCGGCTTACCGCTGCCCTGGCCGAGACCGATGCTGTCTTGAACTCCTTGGAGGCGAAGATGCGGAAATGGAAGCAGTTTTTCATGGACTGGGTTACAATGGCAGCTCCCAGCCCGACGATGATTACGTTACCCCCGCCTGCCAGGGCGGCGATCTGCTGGGCCAGGAGCTGGAAGTGGTCCCTTTCGTTGTGCCAGCGGGGGGAGAGGGTGGAGATCATGTCATCAAGCCACCTGGGCCTCTTCCCCAGGTTATGGAGTATGTCGGCCGTCAGGTCGTGATGCTTGGCTACCTCGTCTATGAGGGTGCGATCCACGAGGGCCCATGGCTCGCCGCTTTTTTCCTCAAGGATGGCTTTTAGCTTTTCCGCGGCAGGATACGCTTCGCAACCGAACTCTCTGGAGATGGTGACCGTTGGCTTGAAAACCTTTCTTTCCTCCATTCCTGCAGCCAGTTTCGCCCTGCGGCTCACTTCGATGAGTCCAGAGAGCCTTTTTTCGATGGATGGTACGAGGAGTCTTTCGGTCATGGCGTCTCCCCCCCTTTCAGAGTAGTTATCCTGTCTTAATTATTCCTCCCCTGTTCCACTAGTCAAGGGGGAGTGGGACAAAAGCGGTTGTGCATTGCCTTTAAAGAGTAAACGGGTATAATCCACCACAAATGAAATCGTTAGGGAGCTCTGTTTGATAATCGGCACCGGTATTGATATTGCGGAAATCGGCCGCTTCGAGCGCTTTGTCAGCGAGAACAATCTGCCTCTTCTGGAAAGGCTCTTCACCGTTCGGGAGAGGGAGTACTGCTCCGCCCGCAGGCTGGCTGCCCAGCACTATGCGCTCCGCTTTGCCGCCAAGGAGGCATTCCTGAAGGCGCTTGGGACGGGGCTGCGCAACGGCATCTGCTGGCTAGACATGGAGGTTGTAAATGATGAGCTGGGGAAGCCTCTGCTGGAGTTGTCCGGCCAGGCCGCGGCCCATTTCGTTGCTGCCTGTGGGGAGCGCTGCCACCTCTCCCTCTCCCACGACGCCGGTTGTGCCATAGCCATGGTTATACTGGAGTCTAAATGAAGTTGGTAACCGGCCAGGCAATGCAGGAGATCGACCGCAAGGCTGTTGAGCTTTACGGTGTTACCGGCCTGGAGTTGATGGAGCGGGCCGGGCGGAACTGCGCCGAAATCATCGCCTCCCGCTATGCTTACCTGGCGGGGCGAAAGGTGGCCATCTTCGCCGGCAAGGGGAACAACGGCGGCGACGGCTTCGTCATCGCCAGGATACTCCATGGCATGGGGTGGGATGTCACCCTGCTGCTCCACGGGGAGAGGGGGGAGGTCGGCGGGGATGCGCTGGTCAACCTGCAGCTCCTCCCTGATGGGGTGAACCAGCTGGACGCCGCTGCCACGGGGGAGGCGGGGATAAGGGCGCTCCTGGCCGAATCGTCCCTGGTTGTCGACGCCATGCTCGGCACCGGCTTAAAGCGCGAGGTAGCCGCTCTGTACGCCACCTCCATCGGTCTCATCAATGCCTCGGCGCTTCCTGTGGTGGCGGTGGACATCCCCTCGGGGGTGGATGCCTCCAGCGGGAGGATCCTCGGCGTTGCGGTAAGGGCTGAGCTTACGGTGACCTTCGCCATGGCCAAGCTGGGCCATGTGCTCCATCCCGGTGCGGACTGCTGCGGCGAGCTTCTGGTCACCGACATCGGCATTCCGGAGGAGCTGGCAACTGCGGCGCCGGGTGTGGAGTTCTTCGACTGCGCAAGTGCCGCACGTATCCTGCGCCGGCGGGAGAGGGGATGCCACAAGGGGGACAACGGCCACTGCCTGATGATTGCCGGTTCCATCGGCAAGAGCGGCGCAGCTGCCATGGCTGCCAACAGCGCCATGCGCAGTGGAGCCGGTCTGGTGACCCTGGCCGCGCCTGAATCGATCCATGCCATCCTGGAGATGAAGAGCACCGAGGCGATGACCGTCCCTTTGGATGACAATAGCAGCGGGGCGCTCTCCAAGGGGGCTTACGGGCGGATTATCGAACTCCTTGACGGCAAGGACGTGGTTGCCATCGGACCGGGACTTGGGAGCGACATGGAGACCTGGGAACTGGTGAGGAGTCTGGTTGCCGGCGTCAGTGTGCCGCTGGTCATGGACGCCGACGCCCTCAATGCCGTTGCCGGCAGGCTGGATCTGGTTAAAAGCGCATCCTCCCCGGCCATAGTCATGACACCCCATCCGGGGGAGATGTCCAGGCTTGCGGGGGTGACTGTAGGCGAAATCGAGGCGGACCGGCTGGGGGTAGCTGCCAGTTTTGCTGCCGAGAACGGCGTCTATCTAATCCTCAAGGGGGCGGGAACTGTGATAGCTGCGCCGGACGGCCGCCTGGCTCTGAACTCCAGTGGCAACCCGGGGATGGCTTCGGGTGGGATGGGGGATGTGCTCACCGGTACGGTCACGGCGCTACTGGCCCAGGGGTATGAGCCTTTTGCCGCATGCTGTCTGGCTGTTTTCTGTCATGGGGTAGCCGGTGACCTGGTTGCCCGGGAAAAGGGGGAGATCGGCATTGTTGCCACCGATCTGCAGGAGATGCTCCCCCATGTGTTCAAGATGATCATCGAGAGGAGGCAAGCTGATGCTTAAAGTTAGGGATATCATGACAAGAGACGTGGTTACGGTAACAAGGGAGACCACGGTGGCCGAACTGGCCAGGATTTTTGCCGAGAGGCACGTGAGCAGTCTGCCGGTCCTGGATGCGGGGGGCGCCCTGGTGGGGATAGTCACTGAGACCGATCTTGTGGAGCGTGACAAGAGCCTGCATATACCTACGGTCATCTCCATCTTCGACTGGGTGATCTACCTGGAGAGTGACAAGAAGTTCGAGAAGGAGCTAAAGAAGATGAGCGGCAGAACCGTCGGAGACATCTACTCCCCAGAGGTGGTGTCGGTCTCACCGGAGGCGACAACCGCCGAGGTGGCGGACATATTCAGCAGCAGGAAGATAAACGCCGTGCCGGTCCTGGAGGGGGGGCGCCTTGTCGGCATCGTTGCCAGAATCGACCTGATCCGTTCCATGGTGGCATAGTCGGGATATGGTGAGAATAGATTCAGGATCAGCCGAGGAGACGGAGAGAATCGGCGCCATCCTCGGCACCCTCCTCGGGCCGGGGGATTTCGTTGCCCTTAGGGGAGAGCTCGGTGCCGGCAAGACCATGTTTGCCAAAGGTGTGGCAAAAGGGATGGGGGTAGGTGGCGCCACGCCGGTCGTCAGCCCCACCTACACGCTGCTCAACATCCATTCGGGGCGAATCCCCCTCTATCACTTCGATCTCTATCGTCTCTGCGGCGATGACGACGTTATCGAACTCGGCTTCGTCGATTATTTCAGCGGAGATGGGGTCTCCCTGGTGGAGTGGCCGGAGCGCCTATCCAGTGAGCTTCCCGAGGGACGCCTGGAGGTCTCCTTGAGTTATCTTGGCGACACTGGGCGCAGGGTTGAGATGCAACCCATTTCGCCAAGATTCGAAAAAATAGTGACTGAATTTCTGCGCGTATACAAAAAGGGCTAAACAAGTAAAATTCTTTTGACCATTAGACTCTTTCTTGCTAAAGAGATCATTTGTTCAGGATAGTCACTCTCCCCACAGTAAATCGGGGCGGGGCACAAACAATATACCAGTCAATTAGGAGGAGTAAGCTGATGGCTCTGGTCGTCCAAAAGTACGGCGGTACCTCGATGGGTAGCATCGAAAGGATCAAGAATGTTGCCAAGCGGGTCGCAAAGGGCTTTGATGATGGTAACGAGATGGTTGTCGTGGTCTCGGCCATGTCCGGCGAAACAAACAAGCTCGTTGCCTTGGCGAATGAAACCTGCGAGTTCCCGGACCTGCGCGAGTACGACACCCTCGTGGCTGCCGGTGAGCAGGTCTCCATTGCCCTGCTGGCCATGACCCTGATCGGCATGGGTTACAAGGCAAAGTCCTATCATGGCTGGCAGGTGCCGATCATCACCGACAGTGTCAGCAGCAAGGCACGCATCGAGGAGATTCCTGACGAGAAAGTTCGGGCCGATCTGAAGAACGGCATCATCGTCATTGTAGCAGGCTTCCAGGGGGTCGACCGCCAGGGGAATGTGACCACCCTCGGCCGCGGCGGTTCCGACACCTCGGCGGTAGCCATGGCAGCAGCTCTCAAGGCAGATGTATGCGAAATCTACACCGACGTGGATGGTGTCTACACCACCGACCCTAACATCTGTGCCGATGCTCGCAAGGTGGATAAGGTCTCCTACGACGAGATGCTGGAGCTGGCCAGCCTGGGGGCAAAGGTGCTGCAGATCCGCTCGGTGGAGTTTGCCAAGAAATACAACGTGGACATTCACGTCCGTTCCAGTTTCAACGACAATCAAGGGACCATGGTCACCAAGGAGGATAAGGAAATGGAAGCAGTTCTCGTCTCAGGTATTGCTTATGATAAGAATGAGGCAAAGATTGCCGTAATGCATGTTCCCGACAAGCCGGGTATCGCCGCCAAGCTGCTTACACCCCTGTCTGATGCCAATATTTCCGTGGATATGATCGTGCAGAATGTCAGCCAGTCCGGCTGCACCGACTTCACCTTCACCGTCACCAAGGCAGACTTCAAGAAGGCGCTGATGATCACCAACGAGTCCGCCAAGGTCGTGGAGGCCAAGGAGGTCATCTCCGACGAGAATATCAGCAAGATCTCCATCGTCGGCGTTGGGATGAGGAGCCATGCCGGGGTTGCCACCAAGATGTTCCAGACCCTGGCCCAGGAGGGGATAAACATCCAGATGATCTCCACCTCGGAGATCAAGGTTTCCGTGATCATCGACTCCAAGTACACCGAGTTGGCGGTCCGCGTTCTGCACGATGCCTTCGGCATGTCCGGCAAGTAGTACCTATACTCTTTGATCTGATCGGGAAGGGCCGGTGCCAGATGGTGCCGGCCCTTCCCGTTTGCTCGCCCCCAAGCCCCCTTGACACGAACCCGCTTTGCTTGATTGACGATTTTCAGGTGTGCCGGGCGCTGTTTTTCTCTTCATATGGTTGTGCATGTGCCAGCGTGATATGCAAAAAGCGTTTTACGGCCAATTTCACGTTGAAATGTTGGCGGAATCGTTATAAATATACGCTCTACCCATATCCACGGGATCAATACTTGATGGAAGGTGAACCATGAGTCTTGTGAAGCTTTACGATACCACTCTCCGCGACGGAACCCAGTCAGAGGACATCTCCTTTCTGCTAGAAGACAAGATCCGCATTGCCCATCGTCTTGACGAGGCCGGGATTCACTACATCGAGGGGGGGTGGCCGGGTAGCAATCCCAAGGATGTGGCGTTCTTCAAGGAGATCAAGAAAGAGAAGCTTTCCCAGGCGAAGATTGCAGCCTTCGGCTCCACCAGGCGGGCGAAGATCACCCCGGACAAGGACCAGAACATAAAGACCCTGGTACAGGCCGAGCCGGACTGCATCACCATTTTCGGCAAGACTTGGGACTTCCATGTCCACGAAGCGCTGCGCATCACTCTGGAGGAGAATCTGGAGCTGATTCACGACTCACTCGCCTTCCTCAAAGCCAGGGCTCCCGAAGTGGTCTACGACGCAGAGCACTTTTTCGACGGTTACAAGTCAAACCCCGATTACGCCATCAAGACCCTGCAGGCTGCCGAGGCTGCCGGAGTCGACTGCATAGCCCTGTGCGACACCAATGGCGGTACCATGCCATTCGAGATTGCCGATATCATCACCCAGGTGCAGAAGCATATCAAGACCCCCCTGGGGATCCATACCCACAACGACGGCGAGTGCGCGGTGGCCAACTCCCTGGTGGCCGTGCATCAAGGCATAGTCCATGTGCAGGGGACCATCAACGGCTTCGGAGAAAGGTGCGGCAATGCCAACCTCTGCTCCATAATCCCGGCACTTAAGCTGAAGCTGAAGCGAGAGTGCATCAGCGACGAGCAGCTGCGCAAGCTGCGCGACCTCTCCCGTTTCGTCTACGAGCTGGCCAATTTTGCGCCGCCGAAGCATCAGCCCTACGTGGGGAACGCAGCCTTTGCCCACAAGGGGGGGGTGCATGTCAGCGCCATTCAGCGCCATCCCGAGACCTACGAGCACATCAGGCCCGAACTGGTTGGCAATACTACCAGAGTCCTGATCTCCGACCTCTCCGGCAGGTCCAACATCCTGGCCAAGGCGGAGGAGTTCAGTATCAACCTGGACAGCAAGGACCCGGTGACCCTGGATATTCTCGACAACATCAAGGAGATGGAGAACCGCGGTTACCAGTTCGAAGGGGCCGAGGCATCCTTCGAGCTCCTTATGAAGCGGGCATTGGGAAGTCATCGCAAGTTCTTCACCGTCACCGGCTTCAGGGTTATCGATGAGATGCGTCACGAGGACAAGCAGCCCGTCTCCGAGGCGACCGTAATGGTCAGGGTGGGGGGTAAAGTCGAGCACACCGCCGCTGAGGGGCATGGTCCTGTGAATGCCCTGGACAACGCCATGCGCAAGGCTCTGGAGAAGTTCTATCCGAAGCTCAAGGACGTCAAGCTCCTCGATTACAAGGTACGGGTGCTGCCGGCAGGGCAGGGTACGGCGTCATCCATCAGGGTCCTCATAGTCTCCGGTGACAAGGAGAGCCGCTGGGGGACCGTTGGTGTTTCCGACAATATAATCGAGGCATCATACCAGGCTCTGATAGACAGCATCGAATACAAGCTGCACAAGAGCGACGAGGAGTCGGCACGCAGTTGAGCGACTTCAGGCTCCGCTTGGGACTGTTGCTCATCTTGCTGATCCCGACGCTGCCGCTGGTAAGGAAAAGCCGCCCTGTTCCCCATCCGGAACGGGCGGCTTTTTTGCGTTATACGGCAGGGTCAGTGCTTGTTAAGCTGCGTAATATCGGTGAGTTAGACGGAGTGTATCGGTTTCCTGACGGCTCAATGGTGAATGATGTCAAGATGTTGACGAAAGGTGTCGGGGCTGTTCGTCCAGCTGGAGCGGAGGGGGATCGCAGGGTGCTGCATAACGGCGACTGCCTGGAGCCGTTTGTGGATGGTGCTGGTAACACATCAATATCATTGACTCAAATGACAGTCCGGGAAAGAATTATGCTGTCAATCCCTCTCGATCCTGATTCATTGTCGATTGATGAATGGGAGGCTCTTCCTGGAATAGGGGCTTCTCTGGCAAGAGCAATAGTGAATAACCGTCAAAAATATGGCGCTTTTCGTGGCCTGGAAGGTTTGGCACGGGTACCCGGCATCGGCCCGGGGAAGATCGATAAAATTAGAAAATATTTCGCCGTGCTGTAACCTGCTGAAATAACTTGAAAAACGGCTGGGGGCTGAATTTATTGAGTCGAAAGTGAACCTTTATCTGCGATTTGGCATGATCAGTGAAAAAGACTAAACCACCACATGACAATTACTATCAAATCGCAGGAGGTGCCATATGCAATGTCCAAAGTGTAAAGGAAGGATGTATTCCGAGAAGTATTATGATTTCGTCCGTTCTTTCGACGCCTGGAAGTGCACCTGCTGCGGTGAACTGCTAGATGCAATCATCATGGCCAACCGGGCAAGAAACAGGTGTGTATCACACGTATGACACCCTGATAATCTGTTTAAAAATGGGCCGAAAGGCCCATTTTTTTGTCTTTTGTCCCCATTTCCCAGGGCTTATTGATGTAAAAATTGATTTGCAGGTTGAAAAGATTTTGACGCTGCATATCAAGTGATCCAAGTAATTAGAGCAGTAAAAGAATAACGGTACAAACGAAAGCCCCGCCGGTGTCATATACCGGCGGGGCTTTCGTTTGTACCACTGTAAATATCCGCTACTGACTCAAGTGGAATCACCAACTGTCATTCTGATGATTTTTCGAACTTCCTCCCGAAATATGGCAGACCCCCGAACACCGCACTGAAGTGCCGGTGCCCGTGATCACCAGTGTGCTGTCATTTGCGATGTTCCCTGTTATTGAAAACTGCAGGGTTACGTTGGCCTGGCTCTTTACTACCCTGTTACTGTTGCCGTGGGTCGAAACACCAGTCCCCCCGCCGGAGTGGCATACTGCGCAGATCACTGCATGGGCGCCGGGGCTGGCATGGCGGCGGGCGATGTTCGGGAAGACAGTGCCGTTTGGGCGTCCAGCGCCTGATGTGCTGTCGCTCGCCGAGTTGCCGTGACAATCGGAGCAGCGAGGGTCGGTAGTCGGGTTTGCATTGCGATGGCAGGAGCGGCAGTCTGGCGCTGTTCCGGATGTCGCGGGATAAGTGCTGATGACGGTGCCCATGGCATGGCAGCCGGTAGTGATGCACCCCGTACCGTTGGAGTAGGATTTGTGGGACGAACCCGGATAACCACCAGTGGAGAGCGGTATCGTGTGAGGCGCCAGTCCGCCCGAAACTTCGAGAGAGCCGTTTATGTGTTTGGTTGCATCGGTAAATCCGGTGCCACTGCTGTTTACATGGGTGTGGCAGCTGATGCATTGGCTTGGCAAGATGCTGCCATGGGAGCTGGGGGGGTAGCCGTGGCAGACTCCGCAACCGCTGATGGTCCCTCCCCAGGTGGGATTCTTGCTTGTCCCGCCTGAAAGGGTCGTCCCGTGGCAGTAGGTGTTGCTGCAGACCCCGGTGGACTGGTTGTAGGAAGGTATAACCCCGCCGGTTTTGGCCAGGGTGCCGAAGACGACCGGATTGGGCATTGGGGTGCTGCTGCGGCTGCGGGCGCGGTTCAGGTGGTCAACCGTGCCAAGGCCAAGCCCCTGATGGCATTGGTCGCACTTGGCGGTCTGGGTCGAGTTCTCCGTCACATTCAGGCTGCCGTGGGCGGTATGGGAGAGGTTGATGTCCGGATATGCCGAGCCGCTTGGCGGCTTGTGGTGGCAGGAGACGCAGTTCACCGGATTTGCCTGGGGATCAAGAAGGTGGCAGTTCATGCACCCTGGCGGGACCGTGGCATTCTGGGGAATCTGGTGACACCCCAGACAGTAGTTCATGTTTGCCCTTGCCGTGGCATTGTGGTTGTTGTACGGCACCGCGTGGGGGGCTACTCCCGGGCCGTTGGCATGGCAGGTGCGGGACTGGCCGAGGCTGTTGGCGAAGGTGGTGCTGAAGCAGCTTGGGGCCGAGGCAAGGGGGGGAGTCCTCCCCTGGCTTACGTCGTGGCAGAGGGAGCAGGCACTGCTCAGGCTGCCTGCTGTACGATGGGTGTATGTGCCGCTCCCCTGCCAGTCCGTGGGGTGGGCCTTGGCATAGGGGTGGCAGAGTGAAGAGGAGCAGGCAAGAGGTGCGGTGCCGCCTCCAAAGGAGGTAGATCCCGGCGTCCCGTGACAGGACTGGCAGATGCGCAGATCCTTCTTCGCCTCCCCGCCATGCACTGTCGGAGCGATAGCCGGCGGTGCGTATGGTATCTGGTGGAAGTGGCAGAGGGTGTTGTTGAAGCAACCAGCTGTGCCGCTTGCGGGGGAAGGTGGCTTGACATCGGAATTGGCCCCGCCCGTATGGCAGATGGCGCAGGTTGCCGCATTCAGGGGGTCGGTATTGGTGTGGGTCGAGGCCCCCGCTGTACTGGATGTCCAGGGCTTGGCCGGGTGGGGGGAGGATACCAGCAGCCCGTGGCAGCCGCTCATGTTGGTGCATGATGGCGGCGTGCCGTTGTTGAAGGTGGAGCCGTGGCAGAACTGGCAGGCTGAGAATCCGGTTGTTGTCGAAGGTGTGCCTTTGGCGGCCGCTCCGTGTAGGGAGGCGGCGCTCCAGCCGGCCTGGTGTCCTTCTGTGCCGTGGCAGAGGGTGTTGTTGAAGCAGCCGGTAACCCCGGTCGGGTCACCGGCACGCGGCTTGCGTGACGAGTTGGCCCCGCCTGTATGGCAGGTTGCGCACTGTCCTGCATTGTCTGTGTCCGTGTCGGTGTGGGTGACTCCGCCGCCGCTGGAGCGCCAGGGGGCAGCCGGGTGCGGTGCGGCCACATTGGTTCCGTGGCAGGCCGAGTTGTTGAGGCAGCTCTGTTCGGCACTGCCGCCGTCGTAATTTGCTCCGTGGCAGGCGGCGCAGCTGGCGAAAGAGCTGACAGGGCTTGTGCCGTACCCGCCGCTGGCAGCCTTGGCAGCGGCGCCGTGGAGCGTCGGCGCGCTCCACCCTGTTGCATGGCCTTCAACGCCGTGGCAGAGGGTGTTGTTGAAACAGTCGGGCGGTGTGCCGGCAGGGGCGGCCGGTGACGGTTTGCGGCTTGAGTTGGCACCGTTAGCGTGGCAGACAGCGCAGGCAGCCGCATTGCTGTTGTCCGTTGACGCATGGCTACGGGCGCCGGTCTTGGCGATGTCCCGCCATGGGGCCGGGGAGTGGGCGGCCATAACGTTCACCCCGTGGCAGCCGGCGCTGTTAAGGCAGGATTTCTTGGCCATGCCACCGCTGAAATCTGTGCCGTGGCAGATCTGGCAATGGGGCATGCCGTTGACCCCTGCCAGCAGTGCCTTTGCCGCCACCCCATGGGAATCCGGGCTCGCCCATCCGGCCGGATGCCCCGATGGCCCGCCGGCGTGGCAGTTCATGCCGCTACGGGATGAGCTGAAGCAGCTGACCTTGCTGATCCCGCCGGTCAGATCCTTGCCGTGGCATTCATAGCAGGAGCTGGGTACTGAGAGGAATGCGGCGGTGTGCTTGCCGCCGGTGTCGGCAACCGCCCATCCTGACGGGTGCTTGCCGGTGCTGGGATCGATGTTGGAGGCCCTGTCATTGGCTTTGGAGCAGGCAAAGAGGGAGATTACAAGGGTTGCTGTAAATATCCGCCTGTAGAGACATCTCATTTGGGTTTTCCTCCTTTACCGATGGCAGGCCACGCAGCGCTCGTTGTTGCTGCGTCCGTGGCAGCTGAAGCAGCTTGCCGGATCCAGCTTCCCTTCGATCTTGTGCAGCGTCATGAAGTCCCCCCTGTGGGGCATGTCACGATCTGGGCGATAGCCGTACAGGGTGGAGGGCTTAATTTCCGTCCTGCTCGCGTGGCAGTCGTTGCAGAAGGAGCTCTTGTGGCATGAAGCGCAGAGTCGATCGTCGCTGGCGGCGTACTGGCCGTGGCTCTTGACGAAGATCGGCGTGTGGTTGAATGTGTCGATTCTCTTCATGACCCCTTTCTGGGTATCATCGTGGCATTCGCTGCAGCTCACCTGCTGGCCGGCGGTCAGGTACTCGGCATGGGAGCCGAACTCACCCGGGACTGCTTTCATGCCGCTGCAAGAGGCGAGGAAAACGATCAGACCGGCAAGGATCAAGAGAGCTGCGCTGCTGTGGAGTGATCTCATTTCTTTTCTCCTCTGCTGGAATAGGTCGCGTTGTAAGTCAGGCGAACCAACCCTTTTGTCTCGTTCTGTAGTTGGGGGTTCCTGCCGTAGCTGATGTCGCCGGAGAGTGCCAGGCTGGGTGTCAGGTGGTAGCCAAGGGAGAGTGAAGCCTCGTAGGCGCTCTTCTCGTCGTTGATCTGCTCCTTGAAGAGCTGGCCGTTGAGCTCGAGTGAGGCGAAGTAGCTCTTGGTGTCATGCAGGGTGTATACTCTCAGGTCGTGATAGGATGCGGAAGTCGTGCCGATGATGGCAAATCCCTTGTCCGCCTGGAGGTAGTGATATCCCAGGCCGCTGCGCAGGCTGTTCCCCACGAGGGAAACTTTGATCTCCCCGCCGTAGCGGTCGGCTTTGCCAGCTTCGCGGTCGTAGTGTTTATAATCGAGGGTTACTGTCGCGGGTTTTGCCATGCCGTAGCTGATGGAGGCGCCGCTGATACGGGATTTGTCGTCCGGATTTGTCAGTGAGGAGGAGAGCATCGCCCAGGTGTAGAGTCGGCTCTGCTCCCTCTGCTCGGCGAACTCGCCGCTGATTGTCAGCTCCTTCGAAGGCCGCAGGTTGAGCCGGTAGCGGTGCTCGGCAACCTCCTTGGTCTCCGTGTTGTAGCTCGAATGCCCTGACAGCTCCACCGACCCGTGGGGGCTCAGCCAGATGTCCCCCCCCACCTTGCGGTTACTGCCATTGGCATGGCTTGCAAGTACAGGCGCCTCCTCCTCGTAAACACCCGATATCCCCAGGTCAAGCACCCCCCTGTAGCGATAGTTGAGCCTGCCGCCGGCGAGATAGTCCCCCTTGCCGTCGCTGCCTTCGCCGGGGAGATCCTTGACGTGCACGGTGGCCCCGCCGAAGGCGGAAATGGCGAAGCCCATGGGGAGGTCGGTGCGGACGCTTGCGCCGTCAAGCTGCTCGTTGACTATCCCCTCGCGGTAGAAAAACCTGCCGGCGCGGATGTCGGCATTGCTTGCGTTGAAGCGGTAGCGCAGAAAGCCGTAGGAGAGGTCTGCGGCGCTCTTGCTGTCACCGTAGCTGGTCTCCCCCAGGTCGGCCCGTCCCCAGCCGTGGATGTGCAGGGAGAGGTTGCCGTCGCCGAGTCTGGTGGCATCCAGGCCGATGAGCTCGCTGGCGGGCCTCACATCCTGCTTGTCGCCGCCGGTCACATCCCTTTGGCTGAAACGTACCATGGTCGTCGAGTCGACGGAGATTTCGGCGCTCTGGGCGACACCGCTGAGGAGAAGAAGTGAAAAGATGGGAATGGTCGGGCTCAAGGTAATTTTCATGTCATGCTCCTGTCTGAAAGATTGAAGCACCTTGGTTAAGTTACTTGAGACTTGATATGTGGCCAGATTGTTAAGCCGGATGAAGTGGTATTTTGCTGATTGTGAAATTTTATAGCGTAGCTTGATGCTGTCAATCGGGGGGGGGGAAATTATGGGAGGGTCTGCTGCAGTAGGCTGGTGAATTGCCGCCACGGCCAGGCAATGCTGCACCGTGGCGGCCAGGGATCATGGGGAGCTGCTCAGTCCCTTGGACAGAGGGCTATCAGTGCCTCAAGGATGTTGGTGGTTGTGAGTATGCCGACGAGATCCCCCCCTTCGTTGACGACGCAGAGACCGTATAGCTTGTTGTCGTGTATGATGCGCGCAGCCTCTATCAGTTGGGTTTCCGGGTTCACGGTGAAAGGCTTGGGATTCATTGCATCGCTTACCGGTGTCTTGGCCAGCAGGTAGTGCACCTCCCAGGTGTCCAGGCAGGTGGCCTTGCTGGGGGTGTACTCCATGATCATCCTGTCGGTGACGATGCCGGCGAACTTGCCATTGCGCATGACCGGGAGGCGACGGACTTTCTTCTCCTTCATGCGGTGAATGGCTTCGATGATTGAGCACCCTGCATCTACGGTAATCGGATTCGGGGTCATCCATTCGGCTACTTTGGTCATTTCTATTCTCCTGTCGGGCCTATCCCCACTGCCCCTTTTGGTATGGATCTCAGCTACATCCCGAGAAATGCCTTTTTAACATGTTCGTTATTGAGCAGCTCCTCGCCGCTCCCCTTGAGGACCACCCGGCCGGTTTCCAGGACATAGGCCCTGTTGGCGATGCGTAGCGACTGGTAGACGTTCTGTTCCACCAGCAGGACAGTTACACCCTGACGGTTGATCTCTTGGATGATCTCGAAGATGAACTTGACCATGAGGGGGGCAAGTCCGAGGGAGGGCTCATCCAGGAGGAGGAGCTTGGGGTTGGCCATCAGGCCGCGGGCGATGGCGAGCATCTGCTGCTCGCCGCCGGACATGGTCCCCCCCAGCTGTTTCTCCCTCTCCTTGAGGCGGGGGAAGAGCTGGAAGACCCGCTCCACGTTGCTCTCCCGGTCCGGCCGGGCGCTCTTGATAAACGAGCCCATGCGCAGGTTTTCCAGGACAGTCATCTCCGGAAAGATCTTCCTCCCCTCCGGTACCTGCACTATCCCCATTTCCACTACCTCATGGGGTTCGTGTCTCGCCAGATCTCCGCCGTTAAAGGTGATGGAGCCCGACTGCCATCTGGCCAGGCGGGAGATGTTCTTCAGGGTCGTCGACTTGCCGGCGCCGTTGGCGCCGACCACCGTGACGATCTCCCCGGCATCAACCTTCAGATCCAAGTCCCACAGCACCTGCATGTCTCCGTAGCTGAAATTGAGTTTTTCTATCTTAAGCATGGAAGTCTCCCAGGTAGGCCCGCACCACTTCGGGATTGTTGACGATCTCCTCAGGCGTCCCTTCGGCGAGCTTCTCGCCGGAGGTTAGCACTACTATCCTGTCCGAAATGCGCATAATCGCTTTCATGTCATGTTCGATTACCATCTGGGTGATGGTTCCCCGCTGTTTGATCTCCAGAATAAGCTGGATGATCTCCTCGCTCTCCGCCGGATTGAGCCCCCCCATGACCTCGTCCAGGAGGAGGAGCTCCGGTTTGGTTGCCAGCGCCCTGGCAACCTCCAGCTTCTTCCGCTCTCCTATGGGGAGCCCTCCGGCAGTGAAATCGGCCTTTCCATCCATGCGCACCACTTGCAGCTGCTCCATGGCGATCTCCCTGGCAATCTTCAGGGAGGAGGTGCGGCAGAGGGCACCTACCATGACGTTATCCAGAACTGAAAGCTTTGCCAGGGGGCGAACCTTCTGCCAGGTCCTGACCATGCCGAGTCTGCAGACCTTGTCCGGTTCCAGGCCGTTCATCCGCTCCCCCTTGAAGATGATTTCACCCCTGGAGGGTGGATAATAGCCGGTTATGCAGTTGAAGAGGGTGGTCTTGCCTGCTCCGTTGGGGCCTATCAGCCCCATGATCATCCCGGACTCCATGGAGAAGGAGACGTCGGAGTTGGCCGCCAGGCCACCGAAGAATTTGCTGACGTTTTTGATCTCCAGTATGGTTGCCATATCCCCTTACCCCCTCCCTTTGCCGGATGACATCTTTTTCACCCACCCAAGCACCCCGTCTGGCATGAAGAGGATGACCACAACGACCAGGATGCCGTAGATTAGGGCGTGGGCATGGGCCAGGTGCTCCTTGAGAAAGATTCCGGTCCCCGACTCCTCGGAAGCCAGGCCGGTCTTGAAAATTGCCTGGGCAATAAGGTTGCTGCGCAGGGCCTCGGAGAGCGGCACAAGGACCAGGGCGCCGACTACCGGCCCCCAGATGGTGCCGATGCCGCCGATGATGCAGATAAGGACTATCTGCACCGAGATGTCCAGGGCAAGGACCGTCGGCGGGTCGATGAAGCCGATGTAGGCGCCGTAGAAGCTCCCTGCCAGGGAGGTGAATACCGCGGAGATTGCCAGGGCGCTGTTCTTGTAGAAGGAGAGGTTTATGCCGAGGGAGTTGGCCGCGTCCTGATCTTCGCGGATCGCCTGGAAACAGTAGCCAAGCTTGGAGTTCTGCACCAGCCAGGTGGTCAGGATTGTGATGATGGCGATGGCCAGGGCGATGTAATAAAATGGTACCTTGGTGAGGAAGTCGGTGACCACCGTCTCGCCGAGTTTCAGTGGCGGCAGCTCGGTGATGAGAATCCCCTCCGCACCGTTGGTGAGCTCTTTCAGGTTCATGGCGCAGAGGCGCATGATCTCGGCCACGGCGATGGAGGCGAGGACGAAATAGGGGCCGCGGAGACGGAAGCAGATGCTGCCGATTATCAGTGAGACCACCAGGGCTACCATGATGCCGGCGAGCATGCCGTACCATGGCGGGATCTGCTTGTACTGCAACAGAATCATGGTGGTGTAGGCCCCTGCGCCGAAATAGGCGGCGTGGCCAACCGAGTACTGGCCCGTATAGCCGCCGATGATGTTCCATGCCTCTCCCTGGATGGTGGCGAGGAAGAGAAGGATCATGATGTGCAGGGCATAGGGGCTCTGCACGAAGCTAGGGAAGATGAAGAGGCCGGTGAGAGCCAGTAGCCCCAGAACCGTTTTCAGTGGTGAAATGCCCGAGTCGTTTCTCATCGTTGCGATTATCCTGTTCATGGCCGTCTCCCCTCCTACATCCTGGATTTGCCCATCAAGCCGGCAGGCTTGAAGAGGAGAACGAGAAGGAAGAGGACGAAGACCACCACGTCTTTCCACCCCGAAGAGATGTAGACCGCGCCGAAGGACTCGGCGATGCCGATGATGATCCCCCCCAGGGTGGCACCGATGATGCTCCCCATGCCGCCAAGCACGGTGATGACGAAGGCCTTGAGGGTGAAGGTGCCGCCGATCTGGGGGAAAATGTAGTAGGTGGGGGAGATCAGCGCCCCGGCTGTGCCGGCCAGGGAAGCACCGAGACCGAAAGCCAGGATCGACATCCACCTGACATTGATCCCCATGAGCTGGGCCGCCTCCCTGTCCTGGGCGGTGGCCCGGATGGCCTGGCCCGTGTCGGTTTTCATCAGGAACCAGTAGAGGGCGGCGGTGATGGCCGCGGTGATGAGGAAGGAGATGGCCAGGGGGGTGGAGATGGAGATTCCCGCCAGGGTGATGCTGCTGGAGGAGTATTCGGTTGTCAGGATCTTGTAGTCAGAAGTGTAGGCCAGCATCATGGTGTTGCTCATTATCAGGCCGAGGCCGATGGTGAGCAGGATCTGGTTCTGGGGGAGTGCCCCCAGCATCCGGTTGATGAAGATCTTCTGCAGGAAGGCGCCGAAGAGGAACATCAGCGGGATGGTTATGGCGATGGAGGCGAACGGATCGATACCCAGGATGGTGAAGAGGTTGTAGGTCAGGTACATCCCCACCATGAGGAGGTCGCCGTGGGCGAAGTTGATCACCCGCATGACACCGAAGATGATGGTCAGGCCGATGCCGATCAGTGCGTAAACTCCGCCGATGAGGATGCCGCTGATGAGTGACTGGAGGAAAACGGTCATAAATGGCTCCAGGATCGAGGTTAAAGTCAGGTACGAGGTACGATGTACGAGGTTAAAGGCTCGTCTTTATCATGTTTGCCTTGATCCACGCACCTCGCTCCTCGTACCTGCTTTGATTATTTCCACTTAGGGAAAGGGTATACCGGCTTCTTTGAGGCGAAGTTTGTCGGGAAGACGGTTTCGAACTGGCCGTTCTGGATCTGCATCACCAGCATCTGGTGCTTGTTCTGGTTGGTGAACCCTTCATAATCCTCGAACTTCACGTCCCCCATGATCCCCTTCCATGAGCCGCTTTTCAGAGCTGCCTTGGTCTTCTCCCTGTCTCCCCCACCTTTGGCAGCGGTCTCGCCCATGATGAGCATCGCCTGGTAGGCGCAGGCGGCGTGGTAGGTAGGCTCCTTGCCGAACTTGGACTTGTAGCGGTTGAAGAACTCCTTGGCTCCGGGCCAGCTGACGTCGTCGGTCCACTGGGTTGTGGAGAAGACATTGTTGGATATGGCCTTCTCCTTGGCGAACTGCACGGTGGTGAAGCCGGCCCCCCCGCCGAGGAAAGCCTGGGGCTGGAGCCCTATCTCCCTGGACTGGCGCATGAGGAGAATGGCGTCAGCCACGTAGGAGACCATGAAGACCAGCTCAGGGTTCTGTGCCTTGATCTTGGTGAGAGTGGAGCGGTAGTCGGGGGAGCCCTTGGAGTAGGATTCGTCGGCGACTATCTTGATACCTTTCTTGGCGACATACTCCTTGGCGGTCTTGACGGTGGAGGTGCCGAAGTCTGTGTTCTCGTAGATGAAGGCGATGCTCTTCGGCTTGCCCATGGACAGGGCTGCATCGATGAGGGAGGAGGCGTACTTGTCCGCCGGAGCATTGAGGCGATAGACATATTTCAGCCCCTGTCGGGTGATCTCCTCCTTGGCGGCAGCCGGAACCAGCAGCGGTACCTTGTACTTCTCCGCCAGCTTGGCCACCGCATTGGCGCATGCCGAGGTGTAGGGGCCCACGACCCCGGCCACACCCTGGCCGGCGAGCTTTTCCATTGCGCTCATGGAGATCTGGGGCTTGCCGGTGTCGTCCTCCTTGAGGAGCTGGACATCGATCCCCTTCTTCTTCAGCTCCTCGATGGCCAGGGTTACTCCGTTGGTGAGGTTCTCGCCAATGGGCGCCTCCGGGCCGGTGATGGAGTTGATGAAGCCGATTTTCACGCTGGCGGCGCTCGCCATGGCCGGTGTGGCCAGGGAGAGCATCAGAAAGGATGCGGCAATTTTACGGATCATTTTTTACCCCCTTGGTATTGGTTTCAGGCAGAACCGCTCTTCAATTCTATATGTTGAAACAGCGTTTGCAAGCGGCGTGCCTTCTGGGGGGTGGGTGAAAGTTGCTGATTTTAAAGGATCCATCGGTCTGATGGGGATTTTCGCTGGAGGTGGATGGCTGAAATCCGCCATCGGGGGGTGGCGGATTTCAGCCTTAAAGGCTGAGATGGCCGGGGGTCAGAGCCCCAGCTTCTCCATCTTGTAGCGCAGGGTGCCGCGGGGAATCTTGAGCAGGTTTGCTGCCTGGAGCACGTTGCCGCGGCACTCGTTCAGGGCGGCGGAGATCATCTCCATTTCGAAGCGGCAGAGGGCCGCCTCCAACCCACCTTCGGCAACGGTACCGATGGCCATTTTCTCACTATGTATCTTTGCAGGGCCGATTTCAGCAGGCAGGTGCTCTGGGAGTAGTGCCGGGCCGCTCTGCATGATGCAGATCCGCTCGATGCTGTTCTTCAACTCGCGGATATTGCCAGGCCAGCTGTAGGCGGAAAGTAGGCGGTGGGCCCGGGGATCGATCTCCCGGAAGTTCTTGGAAAACTTGCGGCTGTATATTTCGAGGAAGAAGCTGACCAGGGCCGGTATATCCTCCCGCCGCTCCCGAAGGGGTGGGATATGGATGGGGAAGACGTTCAGCCGGTAGTAGAGGTCCTCCCTGAACTGCCCCCGGTTTATGCTCTCCTTCAGGTTCCTGTTGGTGGCGGCGATCACCCGGACATCCACGTCGATGCTCCTGGTGCCCCCCACCCGCCTGATGCTCCTGTTCTCCAGGACGCGCAGCAGCTTGGCCTGCATGGCAGGCTCCATCTCCCCCACTTCGTCGAGGAAGATTGTCCCCTTGTTGGCGGCCTCGAAAAGTCCGGGCTTGCGGCTGGAGGCATCGGTGAATGCCCCCTTCTCGTGGCCGAAGAGCTCGCTCTCCAGCAGATTTTCCGGGATGGAGGCGCAGTTTATCTCGATGAACGGGGCTTCCCGCCTGTCCGAAAGGTGGTGGATCGTCTTGGCGATCAACTCCTTGCCCGTGCCTGACTCGCCGGTGATCAGCACCGTTGCCTCCGGGTGACGGGCCACCTCCCGGGACTGGCGGATTATCTCCTTCAAGGCGCTGCTCACCCCGACCATGGGGATCTTTTCGAAGAACTCCAGTTCCCCCTTGCGGATGGCGCGGACCTCCCTCTTCAGGCTGTTGGTCTGAAGGGCCAGCTTGACGATGAGTTTCAGGGCGTCTGCCTTGAACGGCTTCTTCATGTAGTGGAATGCCCCCAGCTTGATTGCATCCACAGCCGTTTCCACCGAACCGTAGCCGGTTATGACGATCAGCAGCAGCTCGGGGTCGAGCTCCTTCAGGCGGCGCAGGACGTCGATGCCGTCTTCTCCCCCAAGGTTGAGATCGAGGAGCACCAGGTCGATCTCCTCGCCTGCCACCAGGTCGGCGGCGCTCCTGCCATCGGCCGCGGCCAGCACCTGGTAGCCGTCGTCCTTCAGCACCCGGGTGACGTTTTCGCGGATGAACTCCTCGTCGTCAATGATCAGTATCTTTTCCATTATCTCCATCTCCTGCCTGTCTGGTCATGGGGAGCCGCACCGTAAAGGTCGTTCCGCTCCCCGCCTTGCTGCTCACCTCGATGGTGCCGTGATGCTCCTCCACGATCCTCTGGGTAATGGATAGCCCGAGCCCTGTCCCCCCCTTGCTCCTGGTGAAGAACGGATCGAAGACCTGCCCCAGGTCGGCGCTATCTATCCCCTGGCCGGTGTCGCTGACTCTTATCACCGCCCAACCGCCGCTGCATTCGGCGGAGACGCTGATGCTCCCCTGGGGTGGGGTGGCGCTGAGGGCGTTGCGCAGCAGGTTGAGCATCACCTGGCGGATCTTCTCCCCGTCGAAGGCAAATGGGGGTGCCGGTTCAAGGCTGCTGGAGAGTGTTATCCCGCTGGCGCTGCAGGCCCTGCGGAAGAAGAGCAGCGTCTCCTCGATGAGAAGGTTGATATCCCCGACGCTGAAGCGGGATCGGGGGGGGGCGGCGTAGCTAAGCAGGGCATTAATCAGCCGCTCCATCCGCTCTATCTCATGGAGCGCCTTCCCCATCATCTCCTTGCTTTCCGGGTCCGTATCCGTCCGGTCGTGCAGGTCGTCCAGCAGGAGTGTTATGCCGGTCAGGGGGTTCCTGATCTCATGGGCGATGCCGGCCGACAGTTTGCCAAGGGAGGCGAAGCGGTCCAGCCTGGTCATCTCCTCCCTCATCCGCTCCTTCTCAGTCTCGTCGCGGATGGTTACCGTGATCCCCTGCTCCATCTGCTGGCCGATGGGGAAGATCCCCACGTCGAAATGTCTCGTCAGGCTGCCGGTTTCCAGGGTGTAGGGGGAGCGTCCGAATGGCCTTGAGCCGGCGATAGTTGCCTCGATCCTTTGCGCCAGCCCCGGCCAGGCGGCGAAAACCTCGCTGAAGTGTCTTCCGGCCTTTGCCTCCTCCCCCAGGATTACCCTGCCGTTGGCGTTGATGGAGATCAGCTCCCCCTGGCGGGAGAAGGGGAGGATGGCGCTGGAGATACTGTTTACCACCCCCGCCATGAGGTTTCTCTCCTCGGTCACCTCCCGGCGGGAGTCGTCCAGCTTGCGCAGGGTCTCCATGAGGCTGCCGTTTCTCTTCTCCAGCTCGGCGGCCATGCTGTTGAAATCATTGGCCAGCTCTCCGAGCTCATCCCCCGAGTCGATCTCTACCCTGCTGCTCCCCGAACCGTTTGCCAGGGCCCGTGCCTGGGTGGTCAGCCGGGCCAGGGGGCGGGTTATCCCCCTTGATATCTTCCACGCTGCCAATAGGGCCAAGGTGGTGGTGAGTGCTAGGAGAAGGGCGCTTTCCCGCAGGTGTTTGCCCATCTGTTCCCGGATGATGGCTGACGCAGCCCTGGCGGGCTCGTGAAACTGGTCGGTCTGGAAGCCGATGGTCACTCCGCCGAAGAGTCCGTGGCGGGAGTATGCCCCGCTGCGGTAGGGGATGGGGGCGTAGGCCATGACTTTCTTCGCCCCGCCGACGTTGGTGGTATCCAGGTAGCCGCTCTTGCCTCTTCTCACCTCTGCAGCCGCCACAGGGTAGTTCGGGTGGATGAAGCCGGCATGGTCCAGGTTGAAGGGGATCCTCCCCGCATCGATCTCCTTCTGGGCGGACTCCTTCCTGTAGGGGGGGACTAGACGGCCATCTTCATAGCTGCCGCGAATGTCCCAGAAGTTGGGGTGGGTTATGATCCACCCCTCGTCGTCGAAAATGAAGGCGTAGTTGCCGCTTTTGTAGGAGGGGAAGAGGACCTTGCCGACCCTGCCAGGCGCCTCGTGCTGGCTGAACTCCATCAGGTGTCGTTGGTCGAGGGAGAGGACTATTATCCCCTCCGGCTCACCACCCCTGCCGAAAATGGGGGTGGCAAAACGAATCACCCCGACGTACTCCCGGCCGCCGAAGGCGCTCTCCGAGTCCGGGGCATCCCCCAACTGCTCCTTTTTCGCCACATGGAAGCCGCTCAGGTGGGAGACGAATATTTCGCCCCGCTTGAGTTTAGTCGTGTCACGGAAGTAGGTTTCACCCCTGTAGAGGGTGTTCGCCGGGTCGGATACATCCCTTAGCTCCATCCGGGGGAGAAACTTCCCGTCCCTGATGACGATGCGTTGCCTCCCCTTGCGGTCGATCAACTCCAGCATGGAGTACCTGGGGATTACCCTTCTGATCCCCACCACGTCCCCTGGTTTCGGGCCGCGCTGCCAGATTTCGCCATGTTTGCTGTCGTAGAAGATGCGCAGGGTCTCGCCGGTCCTGGGGAGGGAGGCGAGGAGGCGCAGGTCGTTTTCGCATTCGCCGAGGAAACCGGCCAGGTCATCTGCGATCTGCCTAGCCCTGTTCTCCAGGCTCTCCGATGCCTGTTTGTCGGTGGCGGCGGCGATGCGTGCCGCCAGCTGGCTTCCGGCGCTCTTCAGGTTCAGGAATAGGGTGATCGAGTAGATGGTGATGGGAGCCAGGGTCAGGATGAAGAGTGACAGGAAGAATTTCTTGAACAGGGTCAGTTTCATTTCTGGGTCCCCAGTTTTTTGGCAGAAAAAAGAGTAGAGAGTTGTTTCGTAGCTACTCTAAAGAAGAGAGTCTTGGAATACAAGGGGTTTGCATGCCGCTTCTCCCGGGTGCAGGTGGCATTGCGGCGAAAAGCGGAGTTGCAAAAAATATATTTTGCATGCTCGCCTTGGGTAGGATATTTTACTTGCCGACCAAGGCCAACAGAGGCGGGGTGGCATTCACACTCCGTATAGTCGCTGTTGCCTATCATCTAATCCCCCCTCACCATCTCTCCATGAATTTGGAGAGGCGCCGCTCATGGCGCAAGGCCATCTGAACCCTTTACCATGGATGATACCCTGATTTTCCCCCTGCTCTTTGCCGTCGCCTTCGTTGCCGGGGTGATCGATGCCATTGCCGGTGGCGGCGGGCTGATCACCGTCCCTGTCCTGCTCGGTATCGGCCTCCCACCCCAGGTCGCCCTGGGGACCAACAAGCTGCAGGCATCCTTCGGTTCCGGGAGCGCAATGCTCCATTTCATCCGCAGCGGTACGGTCAGCCTCGGGGAGATGTCCCGCGGCATGCTCTTCACCGCCGTTGGGGCGGCTGCCGGAGCAGTCGCCATACGCCACATGGACCCGGCCATCCTCCGCTACGTGGTCCCCTGGCTCCTCCTGGCAATCGCCCTCTATACCCTCGTATCCCCGGAGCTGGGGAGCGGCGACATCCGTGCCCGCATGCCGGAGGGGCTCTTCTACCCCCTCTTCGGCCTGGGCATAGGCTTCTACGACGGTTTCTTCGGCCCGGGGACAGGCTCCTTCTGGGCCATGGCATTCATCCTCTGTCTCGGCTGCTCCCTGGTGCGGGCCACGGCCTGCACCAAGGTGATGAACTTCACCAGCAACCTGGTCGCACTGCTTCTTTTCATGCAGGCGGGTCAGTTCCGATTTGCCGAAGGGGTTGTGATGGGGGTGGCCCAGTTTCTCGGGGCCAGGGTAGGGGCAAGGATGGTGATCCGCAAGGGGGCTAAGTTCATCCGCCCGGTGTACATCGGGGTGGTGCTGGTGATAACCGCCAGGCTCCTCTACCAGGCGTACGGCTGAATCAGCACTGCAGGATGTAGGCGGGCAGGATCTCCGCCAGGGAGATGAATTCGTCGGCGAACGCTGCCGAGCTGCCGTCCATCCGGGGGCGGGGGATTACCGCCCTGGCGCCCGACCTGTAGGCCCGCAGCGTCAGGGGGGTGTCTTCTGGGTGGGCCAGCTGGATAATCGGAATTGAGGGGAACTTCCCCTTGAAGATGGCGCATACCGTCTCCTCCCGGCTGCCGCCACCTTCTGCCGTTATGTTTGCGTCCACTGCCAAGCATGGGCGGCGGCCGGCCCCCATCGCCCTCGCCATCGACTCCTCCGCCTCTGCCCGGCTCTGTATCGTGGTCACCGTGATGCCACTATCGGCACAGAGCGTCTCCAGGGCATGGGCGAGGAGCCTGTCACTGCTGAGGAGGACCAGCTCCCTCCCTGCCTCGTCTTTCCCCGCCATCGACTCCCCATCGCGGTTAGCCAAGAAATCGGCTATTTTTTCCTGGTCAGCCGGAGGAAGGTGCGGTGCGAGCTCAGCGATCACCCTCCTCCCCCTTACGATGGGATCGTCCGGAGAGAGGCCGGTGAAAGCCTTCGGCAGCTCCGCCGAGATTTTGTCCATCTCATCCAGGCCGAGGAGGTCCTCGGATAGCAGTTCGCCGAAAGCCTCGTCGAAGCCATCAGCCTGCTCATCCTCATCCCCGATCAAACCGTCGCGCACCTTCTCGTCGTAGAGTCTCAGGGCCTCCATGAGGATGTTCTGGGTATTCAGGTTCACCTCGTGGTTCATCTTCTCCGGGTAGTAGCGGAAATTGCAGACGATGTCGCCGCTTAGGGGGTGCAGGGTGAACTTGCCGCTCTTCCAGGTGAGGATCTCCACCAGGGTGGTTTCGATGAGCTTCTGCAGCCCCCTGTGGGCGTCCTCCCCCCTCACCAGCCCCATCTCGATCAGAGTTATGACCAGCGGCCTGCGGCCTGGGCCGTCGCTCTGCTGCTTTGCCAGCGCCTGATCCAGCTGGTCGTTGCTGATCAGCCCCATGCCGATAAGTATCTGTCCGATCCGCACGCTGTTGTTCAGGTGGCTGGCGCTGACAATGAAGCCGTCCTTGAACACCAGCTGGCTCTCCCCCCTCTTCCCGATGACGCTGAGGATTCCAGACTTGCGGGTGGCGTTGAGCAGCTGGATCACGTCAACTATTGGCAGATGCTCCAGATCGCCGCTGAAAGACATTGGCTCCGTATCCTCCTGGGATGGGGTTTGGGTTGTTGCATGACAACAGTACGGCGGCAATTATAGCAGCATGGCTGGAACGGAGTCACCATAGATTTTTTTCAGGTATTGATGGCGGCAGAATCAGTTGAAATGTGAAATGTTTTCAATTTCGACTGCACAACGAAACTGGCAGGCCCCGATTCCTTCCCATCCACGAGTGGTTGTGCTATAGTTTCCCCGCTGGTCGAATCATCTCTCCGGAGGTCCAAATGGTACGGAAAA
>Ga0209314_10000118_pt1 | contig 32456 bp, 39 predicted proteins | sample I19B2metaG_FD_184146 | JGI IMG/M metagenome (GOLD analysis project Ga0209314, IMG submission 184146) | Lake sediment bacterial and archeal communities from Gulf of Boni, Indonesia to study Microbial Dark Matter (Phase II) - ​I19B2 metaG... | ecosystem: Environmental > Aquatic > Freshwater >... | reverse complement strand
CTTCTAGCCGCATTCCTTTGATCGTGCGGCAAATCTCAGCCGCAGCCTTGGGAGAGATGCGGAGCTCGCGCCCTGAGCACCTCACAGACCGTTCTGGGTCTATCTCCTTGACTGAATACGCCCAGTTTGGCATGCCACTTTCGCCAGCATCGCCGAACGCATGGACAGAGCGCCATAAAAACCAATACCTTGCTCGCGGCGGCGCGTTCAATCACATCAGGACAGCGATCAGGCAACTACTTTTACGTCGCCTCTGCCTCAAAGTCACCAGATCGAGGTAACACTGGGCTTTGACTGCTGGGGCGGAAGATGCACGTGTGATCGAGTCAGAGCTGAAGGGGACCACGCTTCGAGTATACTGGGAGGTCTTCAGGTCTCCACGACCGGTCGGTGTAAGGGAAGTGCAACGGCTGATTCGATTTTCCAGTCCGAGTACGGCGCTGTATCATCTTGAGAAACTTCGTGAGCTCGGGGTTGCCCGCAAGGATGAGTACGGCCGCTACCAAGTAGCAGATGAAATCAGGCCCAGCCAGTTCCGAATGTTTCTTCGCATTGGTAGGATAATCCTGCCCCGGTTCGTCTTCTACGCGGTCTTCTTCGTGGCTGCTGTTGTCATGTATGCGGCACAGTCGCTGTATATAGGATCGGAGATTAACGCGATGGCTTTGATCTTCGGTTCCAGCGCGGCTCTAGTCTGCGTCTACGAGGCGGTTCGGATCTGGAGGGATAAGATCCTGTGAGAAGCAAACTGGAGAGTTCGGCCGCGTTTCAATCTGTAGACTTATCATGAGAGCACATAGCCAAATGAAATGAGGGTTCGAAGACGAGGAAGGAACTGGCACTAGCAATCGTTGCCGTAGTTCTGGCGTTCGTGGCGGTGCAAAGTGCGAGCTTTCTGCAGAGCAGACCATCAGCCGCGGTCATGAAAGGAGATTTCCTGGCCGAATCGACTGCGCGCTCTCAGGCGGTTCAACCTGTAGCTGTCTCATGGGTTCAAACAATCGCCACGATCCTATTAGGTCCACTTGCAGTGGCGATACTCTGTTACTTGTTCATCAAGAGGGCTGTCTAGTAGGATAGCGGCGTATCTGGACCTGTTCTTTCTCTGTTGCACATGATGGGAACCGAGGAAGCCGACGCCTTCTACTTGAGGGGCACGTACATGGAACTTCTTGACGCTCCGATGCCTGGAGTTCCGTGAACGACCTTCTTGTTCGTGATGACGAACTCTCCCAAGTAGTGCCCGATCATTTCTGGCCTGATGCTAAGCGAGGTGAACTCCTTACCGCTGTGCACCAGGAGCGTCTTGCCCACCATCTCCGGAAGGATCACCATGTCTCTGCAGTGCGTCTTGACCGGTTTCGCGTTTTCCTTTCCTGATGTTCGGATCTGTTCAAGGAGTATCCTCTGCTCGTCGGTGAGGCCCTTCGTCAAGGACCGTCTCTGACGAGCCGGAAGCAGCTTGATGAATTCATCCATGGACATCTGCTGAAGGTCGCTGATGGTGTGGCCGCGATACGTGAACTCTTTCGGCATCTTTCAGTCACTACCTGAAACTCGTTCGACTCTAGCCATCCAAGAAAAAAGAGTTTCTACAGCACACCAAGTCTGACTGCCAAATCGGAAGCCTTGTAGTCTGGCGAGAGCTTGACAAAAGCCTTCTTGCGTCCTTCAGGCGTAACCACAGAGTTGACTCGGTCGACCTTGACCTCGTAGAGTTCTTCAACAGCTCGGCGTATGTCGTGCTTGGAAGCATCCGCATCAACGATGAAGGTGATCTTGTTTTCAGCTTCGATTAGCGTAACGGCGTCTTCGGATACGAGCGGGTACTTGATCACTTCTTGGATGCTCATTCTTGGCGTATTAGCCACCTCTCTTGGCGAACCGTTCCTCGATCGATTCGAGGGCGGACTTTGTCCAGACAGTAAGCCTGCCGGGATGTGTACCTGGAGCCAAGTCCTCCACATTCAGGCTTGAAGCTTCGACAACATCTACTCCGGTCAAGTTGCGCAGAGCTTTGCCGATGCCCTCATCCTTGTAGATGACGAATAGTGGTCCTCGTGGATGTTTGCTCGGTCTCCCTCTGGTGCGACCTCTGCCCGCGCGGATCCTGATGCCTCTTCGCGCTCTCTCAACATCCTCCCAGAGGCCAAGTCCTTTCAAGATATCTCTCGCCTCGGTGGTCGTCTTCAGTTTTTGGAGTTCATCCGATACGACCAGTGGTATGCTTATGACCTTCTCGACTTCGTGACCCCTAGACGCGACGAGATCTTTGACACCAGTTGCGGCGACAGCTGACCATAGGGCCAACAGCCGTTCCTTCTTGTTTAGGCGCTTGACAAGCCTGCGCTGCGGCGAGGGCGGATGTGTCAGCCTGCCCTTGACAGTGCTGGGCGCGAAAGCGGCCTGGCTTGCTCTTGGAGATCTGTCTCCCTTGACTCTCGGAACTCGAGCTAGGTCTCTGCCGACTCCGAATGACTCAGCAGTGGTCCGCTTTCCAGCCATGGGATCCCTGCCCTGAGGCTGAAATCTTCGACTGTGAAGTGCAACGACGGCCTTCTGTATCACGTCAGGGCGAAAAGGCGTCGAGAACACAGAGGGTAGACTGATCCTCTCGTGTGGTTTGCCGCTAGTGTCGAAGATTTCTATGCTCTTGGAGACTGCTGTCAAGGCTTAGCGCCCCTGAGCGGATTCTAGGCTTACGTAGTCGAACTTGGGCGGGGCAGCGGCTTCGCCTCCTCTGACTCCGTGTCGTAGGGTTATTGCCCTCCTGGCGGGCCCGGGCACGGTGCCGCTCACCATCACGTATTCAGCTTCGATTTCTCCATACCTGACGAAACCCCCTTTGGGCGTCACGTCCTTGCCCTCCTGCCCAATCTTCACTACCTGCTTGTTATGCTCGGTCCTTTGATGGAAACCAGTCTGTCCCGCCCGTGGAACTGAGTACAAGACATAGTGAGGATGCCAGCCCCCAATTGTGCCGACTGCCCTAACCGTCTTCCTCGCCTTGTGAAACTTCTTGCGAATTCCCCACCGTTTGACAGGCCCTTGGATTCCCTTGCCCTTGGTTATGCCAATCACATCTATCCAGTCGCCTTCCTTGAAGGCGTCGGAGACTTTGACCTCCTTCCCAAGCTGATTTCGTGCATACTCAAACTGCTCCTTGAGTGTCGTCCCACCCAACTTCGCTTCTAGGAGTTCCGGAGTCTTCCTACCGAAACGAGCTATCCTAGGCTGAGACGCCAGGACCAGTCTGACCTCGCTTATCTTCTCCAGCGAGGATTCGATCTTCGCTAGTTTCTCGCCGTGATTGATCGATTCCGGCAAAGATAGAAGACGCATCAGGTCTTTCGGTGGTTTCTCCGTCCAAGCCTCCGCGAAGGTCTGTAGCCCCTTCGCGGTCTTCACGTAGGCTCTCAGCGCGACCGCGATCATCGGCGGTGCTTCAACGATCGTGATTGGCAAGGATATCTCCTTTCCGTATGTTAGAGAACCCTGCCGGTTGTCGACTCCCACGACATGTCTCATTCCGGCCTTGTATCCTATGAATGCCAGAGGCTTCGTTTCCTGTATGCCAGTCGGCCAGTACCTTACACGCCCGATCCATCTTGAGGCTCTCGACCTAGGGAGGTACGCAAGCGATCCGCGTCTTGGAGCATGAACTTTCCTGTGTCCCATTCCAGCTCACCTATTCACTGATCGTGTTCATCAGAGTCAGAGTGGAATGAACCGCTTCCTCGGTGCGGATGGTCTGTGTCCCTTGGTGTGGAACAAAGTTTACGGTGAACGTCGCAAGCGCGTCGAGCTTCATTCCTTCCTCCGCGAGCATCTCGTGGAGCCCTCGTCTTGGTGAACCAAAGGCCAGAAGCACAGTCGAAGCTCCTGTGACGGCTGTCCTCAATTGATCGAGCATCATGTCCACACTGTTTCCAAGCCTGGAGGTAGCGATGACTACATCTGGCCTATTCTTTTGGATGAGCCTTCCCAATGGAAGGTTCTTCAACGTAACCCGGAAGCCCCAATATATGTCTATCCGGTTCTCCTCAACAAGTTCGGCAACGATCTTTGGAGCGACCCTCTGAATTCCGACAGAAACTCTGGACCCGGGATGAAGTTTCATCTGGATCTCTGCGAGCGAACCCACGCCAACGTCAACTCTACTGATCTGCTTGTCGCTATCGACGACCACGCCCTCCCGAGTCTCGCCTATCTTGAGATCCTTGATCTCTCCGGAGAGGGGGTGGTTGGGGGTCCGTAGTGGCGGGAGTACTCCGACGAAGCGCAGGTCAGGATTCATTGGGATCAGACGCTTTCTCAGATGTTGCGGCGTCTCCATGTACCTGAGCACTGAGCTGACGAATTGTCCCTCGCGCGCCACTTCGCGGCCTGACAGGTCAGCATAGATCAGCACTTCATCGACTCTGAAAATCCCGAGCGATCGTCCTAGGAATCCGAGCCTGCTCGTCTTCTCCCTGAGATGCGGAACATCGGCGACGAGAGAGCTTGGAATCGCGACCGTGAGCTTCCACGATCTCTTGGTTGGAGGCTCGTATCTGGGCCCGGCTGAACACATTCCTTGGTTACCAGCACACAGAGAGCGAAGACTGAACTGATGTACTTTGCTTGTCCTCATATCGCTGCCGAGTACGTCAATGCGGCCTGATTAGAGGTCAAGGATGTATCTGGCAAGGTAACCCTTGCCGTCTTTCTCGACCTCCATTCGATGGTACGTAACCGCCTTGATCTCGACCTTTGCAGGATGCCGACCTCTCCGGAAGAAGCCCCCCTCTGCGCTTGCTGCCAATCGCAGGCTGCCGTCCTGAACCTCGATTTTCTCGACGTGAAATCTCGAGTAGACCTTTCCGTCGAGATCGAACTTCAGCAGGAGCTGTTCAAGCCAATCATGAAGGAGCGCGACCTCATCTTGGGCGGTAGCCTCGAATCGATCCGTGAACTCCAAGTCAATGGCGGCGGGATCGGTCATGATATCGAACATGGCGAAGGCGGCGGCCTCAAATGCTGCACTGAGAGTCTGCGCCCGGACCTCGACGTAGGCATCGGTCATATGAGGCAAGAGCCTGTATGGTCGCCGATTCTGGTTCCGCATGGAGACCTCAGTAGGGTATTCCTCGCCGCAGGTAAATGGATTCCCGCTGTCGGGGGTGCCTTTCAGTCTAAACTCTTTTAGATCACTCGGCCTTCATAGACTCAAACTGTGGTGCCGGGAACGCATGCCGGGATACGAACGAAGATCTCGGATCCCGAAGGCCGAGTGGATTAACGTTCCATGAAACGCGGTCTATAGGCGCAGGCCTTGAGTCCGCAGAGATGCGTGTCTGGGGAGCCTGTGGCCCTTTGGGCCTCGGGGGTTCGAATCCCTCTCCCGGCGCCAAATTGTTCCCGATCGGACAATACGCGCGATCTTCTTGCTGAATCCTTCAGCCCACGACGCAGCAGACGTAAGCAGCCTAAGAGGGCTGTTCAGCAACCAAGTGAGCTATGGAAGAGAGGGACTGAACACCATCAAGATTGAGTAATCCAGTTCCCGTAGGATAGGCGGAAAGCAAGAAGCCCCGCTAATCGTGACCGGCACGCATGAATCATCCTCCCGCGTGAGCCGGACAGGCGCCGGTCTCGCAAGAGACACGGACTTCTTATGCCGTCTTGGCAGCGTCTTTTCCTCATTCAAGCCATCGTCGTCTTGCCTTGTTTGCGTAGTGAACGTAGTCAGCTAATGTCCAGTCTTCGTGCTCTGTGAATTCCAGATGAAGTCTGCTGTACAGATTCTTGACGATCAGTCGCTTGACAATTCCGGCGCCTTTGCCTAACAGCTCTTGAAGCGCCCTGTGGAAGGTATCAAGCTTGTCTGGAATCTCCTCACGTTTGACTTCATAGCTTTTCTCGATACGCTCATAGACCGTCGCCCTGGCGATCTCGCCAAGAGCCAGTAGCCCGTAGTCAACTGCCTCAAGTAGTGCTAGCTTGATGGTAGCACCCGCGGGGACAGGTTGCGATGCAGTTGCCGTGAGACAGTTGTCCATGCCGTTGTCACGAAGGAGAGTACCATGGCGTGGTATATTAGCGTACCGATGACAGTACATCATCGTGTCAGACGGTCCCCCCCGCACCAAAGGCTTTGCTCGCGCCAATCCATGCTGCGCACGCAGGACCAAGCTTCATGCTGAGGTTTGGACAGAGTGACGCGGGCACAACCGTCTGGACGAGAAACGAGAAGCAGAACTCCGAGGGGCGCCGTTCGTTCCCCAATTTCCTAGGATCCATCTCTACGTGGGAATCGCTTTCATCAGAACAACTGAATGTATCTGTAATCTTATTAGACCACCCCTGGCGTTCGACGAGCGGAGAAAACTGAAATGGCTCCGACGCCCAAGCTCCTAGAGCGTGTCCTCAATAGCCTAGATTTGGGCATAGTCGTAATCGACCATCAAGACAAAACAGTCTTCTTCAATCGTGAAGCTGGGAAAATGCTGAATGAGGATCCTGAAAAGAGGATTGGGCAGTCGATTCTTCTTTGCCACCCCAAAACGTCTGAAGACAAGGTGAGACAATTCATTGATGATTTTCGGAAGGACCCGGAACACAAGTTCAAGCCGCATATTCTCAACTATCAGGGTCGGTATCTCGAAGAAGACTTCTTTTCTCTCTTCGATGATCAGGGAAACTATCTTGGCCTCGTTGAACTACTCTATGACGCAGAGGAGAAGGTGTCGCTTCTCAAACAACTGGGAAAGTTCGAGGAACCTCCCGTTTCTGGAGTTGGGGCGAAAACGCCACAGAGCCCAACTCAAGACATGAATCCCTGATCGGCAAGAATCGACTATTCGCCTTGGAGTTGGACGTCAGCTTTCTTGATGAATCTGTATGCGGCTGCTTTCTTTGCCCCGTCGATTGCTCTTGCCGTGACGAGCGCCTGGTCGGCGCTGCACAACGGTTCGACCACTGTTCCCTTCCTCATGGATTCGGCAAAGAGCTGAAGCATCACATTGATCGGTTCCTTTCTCGGGAGATCGAACGGCGTCTCAACATTTCGTGAGAGTTGCTCGAGATCCTCGAAGCTTTGAGGTCTCTTGCGAAGCTTCGGGGGCGGGAACCCGATCTTGAGGGCTGCAGGCGTGTAGGTCACCTCATAGTATTCCTGTTGGGTTTCGAGTTCGAGACGTCGCCTTCGGATGCCCGCATACCGGGCGTCGATGAACGATCGCGTTTGCCCGTAGTCAAGCTCGATCGCGCATTCATACTCTGCGGCACCCTCTTCCTCCGCCGTGAGGTTCACGCCTCTGATCTTAGGTTCGGCGCGGAAGAGATGGTATCCGATGTCGAGGCTGTGGGAAGCCAAATCCGAGAGAACCCCTGTCCCGTCTCTCCTAGGTGGAGTCAAACCAATCCGGATCTCCCTCGACCTGATGACGGCCCTCAGGTCCGCCACCTCATGTAGTTTCACGATTGCTGGGTTGACCCGCTCCACATACCCCACGACGACCACTCTGCCTACCCTTTTCTGCGCCTCGACGATCTGGAGGCTTTGAGACAGTGTCGCGCCCATAGGTTTCTCGACGAAGACGTCGAGCCCGCGCTCAAGGGCGCTCTCGGCGATCCCAGCGTGACTTGACGGCCAAGTTGTGATGACCACAGCCTGAATGTCGAGCTTGAGGAGCCGTTCAATGTCCGCGAAGGTCGGGAATGGAGCGTCCTTGAGCTGAGCTGGGTTTGAGTCGTACACGCCCGCGACTTTGAAGCCAAGGTCGACGAGCTTGCGTCCAATCAGTCTGCCTCTGCCACCGAAACCTGCAATCCCGAAGACTTCCACGGACTTCACCGACCGCTTCTGAGTGCAGTCTACCTAGAGATATGGCATACGCTTCCGAAGAACTAACACCTGATGGTTAACTCCGCAGTTCACGGACCCAATTTGACGTGAATATGTCCGGCGTCTGAGCAAGGGTTTTCTGTTCTGCGCAGACAACTCTGGGGACATGTCGCCAGTGAAGCCGCTCGTATCATACCTACTACTCCTAGTCGACATAGGCAAGGAGCATAGTGTAGCAAAGGAGCTGAGGAAACTGCCAGGCGTCACGGAAGCGCAAGTTGTCTACGGAGAGTTTGACGTAATTGCGAGAATTGAACTCGGCGATATCTCGCTCATGGACGAAACGGTCACGATGGCGCGCAAGCTGCCCGGGGTAACTAGGACCTCGACTCTGATTTCTTCCGGGATCCAGAGCTAGACGCCACAGAGTATGCAAAGCGGACTGTGAGGCCCAGACCTTACGCTTTGGCACGCCCGTCGCCTTCTGCGATCGGATTGTGCTGATTTGCAAGAAGACATTTGACGATGCCCATGCCCGCCCCCGTCTCTCATCGTGTCGAAATGAAACTGTCCGATCCCGAGTTTGAACAGCACAAGTTAACTGTCACCGAAACTGACTACTGAGCGGGTGCGCTCGTAGTGTCCGTGCGGCTTGGCCGAATACTAGGCATACCTGTAAGAATCCACTACACGCTGTGGCTTGTCTTTCTTCTGATCGCGTGGTCGCTCGCTTACGGGTACATGCCCCGTCAATACCCAGGGCTTGGCGTTGTTACATACTGGGCGATCGGCATCGCTTCAGCCATCCTTCTGTTCGTGTCCGTTCTAGTCCATGAGCTTGCTCATTCCTACATCGCGAGCAAGAACGGGCTTCCAATCGCGCGCATCACGCTGTTCTTTTTCGGTGGCGTCTCTGAAATGCGCGAGGAACCAAAGAACCCGCGTCTCGAGGTTAAGATGGCTGCCGCTGGGCCGTTGACGAGCTTCGCGATCGCCGCGATCTTCGCCGGTCTATGGTACCTGAATCTGACGGCTGGAGGCCTGATCAGCATAACCGCCACGTTTCAGTACGCAGCGCTAATCAACGCCCTACTGGGAGCGTTCAACCTAGTCCCAGCCTTCCCGCTCGACGGAGGCAGAGTCCTCCGCGGAGCAATATGGCGCAGATCCGGAAACCTGCTCAAGGCAACAACCACCGCTTCGCAGGTCGGAGAAGCATTCGCGTATGCCATGATGTTTGGCGGGTTCGCAGCAATCTTCCTTGGAGACATCGTGGACGGAGTTTGGTTCCTATTTCTCGGATGGTTTCTGAGATCCGGCGCTGAGACAAGCAAGACCCAGACGGTCATCTCAGAAGCTCTCGCCGGTGTGAAAGTCGGTGATGTGATGACGCATGAGATGCTCACGGTTCCGCCGGACATGAGCGTCCAGCGACTGGTATCAGAGTATTTCCTGGTTCGTACTCACGGCGGATATCCGGTGGTGCAGGACGGAAAACTACTCGGGATCATCACTCTCCAGTGCGTCCGTGCTCTTCCTAGAGATAGATGGAACGACACAACGGTAGGTAGGGCAATGGTTACCTGTGAACGCACGGTAACGATCGAGCCCGAGGCGGCGGCCGCTGACGCGATGGCAAAGATGGCTCGCCAGCGAGTGGGCAGGCTCCTGGTGACCTCACGGGATGGTCAGCTGCTTGGAATACTTACGAACGGCGACCTCATGCGTGCCGTACAAGTCAGAATCGACCTCGGCTTGTAGCGACGGCGAACCTGGACAAGCACGGAACACTGCGCGTAAGCTTAGATTCACCAGCCAGATAGCTGTCGTCACACGTACTTTCTTAGGATGGCTTCAATCTCGTCCTTTGGTAACGCGCCAACGATTCGGTCAACCTCGACCCCGTCCTTGATAATGAGCAGTGTGGGTATACTCTGGATGGAGTACCTCATCGCCGTGGCAGGGTTGTCGTCCACGTTCAATTTAGCAAACAGAGCCACCGAACGATATTCGTTCGCCAGCTCCTCGACAATCGGTGCAACCAACCGGCAGGGGTAGCACCATGCCGCCCAACAGTCCACCACCACAAGACGATTCGATCGTATCGTTGACTCGAAGGTGTGGTCGGTCAACTCAACTGGAGCGCGCACCTGAGATGAAAGCTCACGGGCCTGCGCCCTTTGCGCCATCTCGGCCATCTTCCGCGCCCTTATTTGCCCTAGCTCATCCAACATCTCGTACACGAGCGTGACAGGGCCTAGGTGCATAGATATTAATTTGCCCGCGAACAGAACGCTTGAAGTCACTCGCTTTGCCTACTATGTCGGCATTCAGAAGCCGCATCAGCTGATGTTCTCGTCAACAGAAATGACCGTACGATTTCGCGGCTGCAAGAGGCTCTTGGCTAGCTTACGCTTCGGAATGCAAAGGCTGCAATGACCACTTCAGAATGTTCGGGTGCACCATATAGACAAGAACCGCCGCCAAGATCAACTCGCGCACAAGACTGATCCATTGAGTTGGGCTATAGGCTTCCAGGGGATTGCCCGCATTGAGCCACGGTGTAAACCATGTCACAATTATGAGCGCATTGAGCATGTCTGCCAGAATGAATGGTTCAAGGCGAGTGAAACCAAGCATCACCGTGAAAGGCAGTATGTACAGGAAGTACTGTGGAGGAAACTTGAAGCTCGTAAGCGTGAATACTAGCGTTGCACAGAACCACGCGCGTTCAAGGGGCATCTTCTGCCTGAGAAGGTGGATAATCCCCAAGGCGAGAAGCAGATAGGAAAGATAATGGGAGATCGGCGACATGCGCGGAATCACGAATATCATCCAAGAGTTCTCTATGCCCCATTGACTTTGGACGCTCATGAAGAGAAACCAATCCGACAGGTTCGCAATCATGAAAGGCAGATTGACAGCCAGCCAGGTTAGAAAAGCGATCACTGCGTACCTGGTTCTCTGCTTCCAGTCCCGTTGAACCAGCCAGACGAAAGGAACATAGATAAACGGGAACAGCTTCGTAGCGACAGCCAAACCCAAGAACATCCCAGATACCGTCCATTTCTGTCTCCCTGCGAAGTAAAGTGCCGCGAGAATCAGGAAAACGCCGACAACATCTATGTTATAATAGGCAAAAAACAGGAAACTTGGCGAGAGAACGAACAGGAGAGCCCGCCAGCGGCCCAGTCCAAACACTCCCGAGAACCTTAGCAGCACGAAAACACTGGCCACTAGGGCTGTTAACAGAATCAAACCCGTCACGACTACGTACGTCTGGGCGTCACGGGCGATCAGGAATGCGGGGTATGTGACGAAACGAGCCATGACAGCATTCATTGAAACTACTGTTGGGTCATAGTACCAAGACACCAGGTCAGAATAGAAGGTCAATCCGACGATACCTGGGAACTTCTGGAGCCAACTAAGGGCGAACATCATTGCCGCCAAGCCCCAAACAACCTTATCGGGAGCGTCTGAGACAGACTGCTTCACGGTTTCTCGCCCACGAAGTTTGTGTTCAAAGCGAGCATCGACAGGAAAACGCGTTTCACTCTGAGACCCGAGCTTCGAAGCATGCTTGCGACTTGTGACCGAGTGTAGCTGTGGTGGAAGGGTTCGCCTCGCGGATGCGTACTGCTGAGAAAACGGAGCCTCCAGCCGGGGTGTGGATGCGGGACGGAACCGATGATCTTGCCGTTTTGTTTCAAGACACGATGAGCCTCTCCAAGTGCGCTTGATGGATCAGGTAGATGCTCCAGAGTCTCAGTGCAGACCACCAGGTCGAACACAGATGAGCGTATCGGCAGAAGCTCGGCGTCACCCCGTATGATTTGTCTTCCCGTATGCTTCTTGGCTTTCTTGACGTTCCAAGGATTGATGTCAAGTCCTATAGCATCTGCCTTCATGTGCCTAAGTAGGAGCCCTGTGCCGCAACCGACATCCAACACTAAGGTCCTATCGGAATACTGCCCGACGAGCCGCTTGAACACTCTCTCCCTGTTACGGTGGAAGATCGATTCAATTCCGAAGAGATGGTCAGCGGCAGCCACCCAATCGTATCGTTCCACTTCGATGTAGTACCGCTTGGCCTTGGTGCTCAAAGATTGGTGTGCCTCATGAGGGCTCTTGACACGACTAGTTCCGGCAAAGCTCGGTCTACCTTGATCTCCCAATGCTTCTTAACGCTTTGCGGATGGTCTCGCCGGGTTTTGGCTGGTTGGACGCATTGTTCAGATAAGCAATCTGTCCACGGCGTCACATCGACCGATGACGATTTGCCCGTTGCGCTCAGGGCTACGAATAGGTGATCAATGCTTTCTCTTCAAGCGTTTCTTGCAGTTTCGCGACGGCTCTGTGAACTTCCGCCTCTTTCTTGGCGCCCGTGCATACCAGCTTTCCACTTGCGAAGAGGAGTATGACTACTTTGGGATCGTCCATCCTATAGATGAGGCCTGGGAACTGTTCGGGTTCGTACATCGTTCTCTTCAACGAGTATGTTGACTTCTCTAGGTCGATGTTGCCGCCAAGTCCAGCGGAGGCGACTATGTTCTGGATCTGGATTTCGGGCTTTCCGAGGATGACTATGCCATTTCTCTTGAGCTCATCGACAACCTTAGTGACTGCCTTCCTTGCTTGCCGCTCCGACTTCGCTCCCGTGCAGACCATCTTGCCTGAGCTGAAGATCAATGTGGCCGTCTTGGGCTTCTTCAGTCGGTATACGAGTCCAGGGAACTGTTCAGGCCTGTATTCGACGCCTGGGAAGACGCGCACGATCGAGTTGAGGTCTATGTTCTGTTTCAGCGTGGCAGAGGCGACGACATTCTCTATATTAATGAACGCTTTGCGTTTGGCCAGAGACGCCGACCCCGGTGATGCTTAGGGAACGCCGTTTATAAAGCGAGGCTATATAAATACGATTTCTCCAACGTGCAACGGCTCTCGAAGCCGCCGAATTGTACTCGAATTGACGACTAGATGTAGTCGCAACTAACGGATTCCTTGCTTCGCCTTCTTTCTCGAGTCGTAGTATTCGAAGGCGATCATGAGAAAGATCAGGAAAGCGATCAGAACGATCCCGAGTGTACCTTGGAGTGCTAAGGTGACGTACCCGATGTATGGGATCCTAGCAACTAGTACACCCTTCACATTCTGCTCAGGAACGCCAGGCGACCACGGATCTGGCGCGAAGTTGTGATCCCCCTTGGTCTGGAAGTACAGCATATCGCCCACCTTGACTATTCCGATGACTCGGTGTATGATATCGATCGAACCGCTTGGACTTCGGAAGATGATCACGGTTCCGACGGTTATCGTGCTCGGATCAACTCCTTTGACGATAACGATATCTCCCACATTGAGCGTCGGCACCATGCTCGTACTGGGAACCACCATTATCGGCGATTCAGTGTTCATCACGATCCTGGCGACTGCCAGACTACCGTAAGTTATCAGGAACACAAGTCCGACTAGGACTAGGACGCGAGCAATCGAGTTTCTTCGTACTGCATAGAGAAGATGGCGCAGTATTCCAGGCCCCGAAGTGTTGCGGTCCCCAGTCAAATTGTCTCGTAGATATCAGTTTCGCTTAGATTGTGCCAAATGGGCATGTGTCTCTACGAGGAACCTAGCTCATCCGGCATAGTCTGCATGAGCTTTACCAGGTCTGCTGTCATCTTTTCGCCCGCGGATAAGAACGCGAGACCGGACTCTGTGATGCGGTAGATTCTCCTCCCTCGCCCTTTCTCTGACTCCCATACGCCTTCGATTCTGCCACCGTCCTCGAGTGAGTGGAGCAGCGGGTACAGCGTTCCGGCGCTCAGGTACACCTTGTACCTTTCCCGAATGGCCATGTTGATCTCGTAGCCCCACCGAGGCTTGGACTTGAGGAGGCGCAGTATGATGAGGTCTAGGTTAGCCTTGACCAGCCGTTCCCTCCAAGCTTTCTCGAAATCTCTAGCCATGCCGAGGAGCACCGAACCGGGCCTAGTGAGGCCCTCGTCTGGTTGACCGATCACGGTAATTCGTTGGCAGGTATATTTGAGTTAAGGCTCTCGATGAATTCACACCTGACATCGCGGGCAAGTCTATAATAGCGGACTATCAAACTCGATGATGTGCAAGGTGTTGCGCCTCGTCCGCTTGACCGGCCGCGACTACAATGAGATGGCTAGAAGGCTCTCATGGTACGAGAGAGTCTCCAAAGATCTGCGGCCGGCAAAGTACCGAATAGCCAAGCGAATACCATGCGATGTGGACCTGAATGAGGCGCCTGATGAGGAACTCTGGAAAGAGCACGAACGTCTCAGCAGAACAGCTCATGCACTGCTTCGTGAAGTAGATTCGGGAAGTCGAGATCTTGCAGGTGTATCACCTGCCCGCGTGAGTTTCTTGGACTTGAAGGCGAAGCTTCTTAACCGGATCATCCGTCAGTGTGTATTTTGCGAGTGGAAGTGCAAGGTTGACCGTGTCGCCGCGACAAAGAAAGGTGCCTGCAAACTCAACAGTAATAGTCGACTGAGCACTTGGTTTCTGCACTTCGGCGAAGAACCACCTCTTGTCGGACGAGGCGGATCCGGCACGATATTCTTCAGTTCATGTACGTTCCGGTGTGTCTTCTGTCAGAATTGGGACATATCGCAGGACCCGTCGAGCGGCGCTCCCGTCGATTCGCGGCAGCTGGCGCTCGTGATGAAGAACCTCAGGGCTGAAGGTGCGCTAAACATCAACTTTGTCGGCGGAGAGCCTACGCCGAACCTTCACACAATCGTCGACGCAATGAACCAGCTAGACGTGAACGTGCCGATGTTATGGAACAGCAACATGTACTGCTCGGAGGAGGCAATGAAGATACTTGCGGATCTTATTGACATCTGGTTGCCGGACTTCAAGTATGGAAACGATAAATGCGCTATTAGGCTCTCAAAGGTTCCGCACTACTTTGAGATTGTCTCGAGGAATCACGAGTTTGCCCAGTCGAACGGAGATATGATCATCCGACACCTTGTCATGCCGAATCATACTGAGTGCTGTACGAAGCCCGTACTGCGATGGATATCTGAGCGTTGCCCGAGAGCTCTCGTGAACATAATGGGACAGTATCATCCCGACCATAAGGTTCCGATCGAGCGTTCTGCGTACGCGGACATTGCTAGGAGGCCGACCTCGGAGGAAATGAGGGCAGCCTATGACTTTGCCGATGACCTTGGCATAGTGTACTCGCCGGTATCCTAGAAGCCGGCCTTACTTCACGGCGTATTTCGCAACTGCTTCTGTGAAGATGTCTCTTCCTGTCACATCGTTCGCTACTATCGCTGGGAAATCCCGAACAGTCAGTCGGCGGATTGCCTCAGTGCCAAGGTCTTCGAAGGCTACCATCTCTGACTTCATGACTTTTTTGCCAAGAAGCGCCCCGGTGCCTCCGATCGCAACCAAGTAGACGGCCTTGTACTTCTTCATCGCCTCGATCACGGCAGGCGCTCTTGGGCCCTTGCCGATGGTAGCCTTGATTCCGAGCTCCATGAGTCGAGGAGTGTACGTGTCCATCCTGTACGAGGTTGTAGGACCTGCCGCTCCGATGGGTCTTCCTGGGCGCGGCGGAGTGGGCCCAACATAGTAGATCAGTTGACCCTTCAACGGAAACGGCAGATCCTTCTTTGTATCGATGAGCTCGAAAAGCCGCTTGTGCGCTGCGTCACGCGCCGTGTAGACCGCCCCGTCGATAAGGACTTTGTCGCCGATCTGCAAGCAGGACACATCTGAATCGGTCAGAGGCGGCTTCAATCTGATTGTTCTCACAGTCGCTGACATTGCTATCAGTTCCCTACAGAACCACGCTCTTCTGCCGATGCGCGTGGCAGTCCATGTTGACCGCGACGGGTAGGCTCGTTATGTGGCAAGGCAGGGTTTCGATGTGAACCGCGACCGCGGTCGTTCTGCCACCCAACCCCATAGGCCCAATTCCTAGGCCGTTGATCTCGTCCAAGAGTTCTCCCTCGAGTTGCGCGTAGAAGGGGTCTGGATGTCTCTGGCCGACCTCTCTGAGAAGTGCCTTCTTCGCAAGCACACAGCACTGATCGAAAGTTCCCCCTATTCCGACACCAACTACGACAGGTGGACAAGGATTCCCACCAGCCTTGTTGATCGTGTTTACCACAAAATCCTTCACGCCTTTCGCTCCATCAGCTGGGGTCAACATCTTGAACGCGCTCATATTCTCGCATCCGCCTCCCTTCGCCAAGAACATAAGCCTCAGCTTGTCACCGGGCACAAGCTGGATCGTAACCATCGCGGGCGTATTGTCGCCCGTGTTCTTTCGTCTAAGCGGATCCTCGACCATTGAGAAGCGCAGGTATCCTTCCCGGTACCCTTCGGCCACTCCCCTGTTTATTGCGTCTACAAGTCCCCCGCCCTCTACCCGAACATCCTGACCGAGCTCGACAAAGAACACCGCATCTCCGGTGTCCTGACATATCGGATAGTCTTCTTCGCGCGCAATACGCGCGTTGTCTATCAGTTGCTGGAGCACTTCTCTCCCCAGCGGTGATGTTTCTGTTTGTCTTGCTGATTGAAACTTCTTCACCATGTTGTCGCTCAGGTTGTATGTTGCCTCGATGCACATTCGCTTTGTTTCTTCGGCGATCGCATCGAAGTTGACTGTTCTCATGCTGCATGCTTCCTCTCGTTGATGCACATCAAGTTCACGAACTCTTGGCGTATTCCTCTTATCTGTGATGAAGCGAATGTGAATACAATACATATGAGGTTCCACATCGCGTCACCGCAGCGCGGGAACAGGCAGAGAACGGTGTCAGGTTCCTCAATTGCTTAACGGAGTGCAAGGCTCAAGATTACACATGACATAAGGTGCCGCTGACGCGACACCGTTGGCCGAGAAAGGCTAAAATCACATCATTCTCAGTATCGGTCATGCGTCCGACGATGATGCTTCATGAGGACGGAGTACGATGTCGTCGTGGTTGGAGCCGGCGTCGCTGGCTGCATGGCTGCTGCTGCCGTCGGGACTCGAATCGATGGATCAAGGGTTCTGTTGGTCGATCGGAATCCCCGCGGCGAGGTCGGCAAGAAGACCAAGCTGGGCTGGATATGCGGCGACGCGGTAGGCGAACACCATGCCAAGTTCGTCTACGACGAGCTCGGAATAACATTCGGACCGCCGGAGATCGAGAACCGCGTCAAGGCCATCACGGTCTGTTCGCCTGACGGCAAGTTGAGTCACCCATTCGAAGGCCCGGGATACGTCCTTGATAGACCAAAGTTTGCGCGTCGCCTCCTCACCGAGGCTCTCAAGCGAGGTGTTGAGTACCGCGAGCTGACTCAGGCGATCGACCTCTTGACCGAAGATGAGTTCGTGGCAGGTGTCGTCTGCCAGCGTGCAGGCGCGAATCAAACGGAATCGTACAAGGTCACGTCGAAGATCGTCATCGACGCCTCGGGCATGTCAACTAAGCTCAGACGAAACCTTGAGATCCCGAGCCTCATCGAGAAAGAGATCGACAGGGACGATATTGAACCAACTATTCGATTAAACGCTCGACTTGCTGACGGCTTGAAGGTTGACAGATCTCAATGCAAGATATTTCTGGACGCAGAGAAAGCGCCGGGTGGGTACCTCTGGATTTTCCCAAAAGCAAGCGACAAGCTGAACATTGGACTTGGCGTCCAGCAAAAGCGGACGAACAAGTCGCTCCAGAGTCTGCTCAACGAATGGATTGCTGAAACACCACTACTCAAGAACATGACGAAGCTTACCGACGACGGAAACCTTCCGGGAGCATGGCCCGTATCGGTTAGACATCAGAATGACAGCCTCGTCGCAAACGGATTCATGCTGGCAGGCGACTCCGCATGGTTTCCGAATCCCATTAGCGCGGGAGGAATTGGCCCCGCAATGACGGGAGGCGTGATTGCAGGCCAAGTGGCGGCAGTTGCCCTAGAAACTGGTGACGTAAGCGAATCAGCTCTGTGGGACTACAATACAGGATATGTTGAGAAGTACGGCAAGAAGACCGCAGCGCTGGAAGCGTTCAGAATCTACCTGCAGACACTGAACAATTCTGAGCTCAACTATGGGATGCGCAACTTCGTAACCAACAAAGAAGCTGTTGCCTTCACTTGGGGCGAGGTGCCGGAGCTGAGCTTCGCCGACAAGATACGGAAAGCTGCTCTAGGACTGCGCAAGCTAAGCGCTTTCAGAAACCTCGCCTATTCCATCTCGAAGATGAGCACGCTCAACCAACTCTACGAGGAATACCCAACCACCCCCTCTGGGTTCGCTGAATGGAAGAAGAAAGTTGACGCAATCCTGAACGCGGTGAAGGCCAGGTTCCGATAACAGGCACTTGGCGACCATGCGCTCGCAGCTAGCGAGAATTCTTCGGGGCGCCATGAGCAAGCGCGTCGGACACCCAATACGCGGTGTCAGACGTGAACTCCTTCTTCCATATCGGAACTTCTTTCTTTACTCGCTCCACCGTCTCCTCCAGAACAGGAAAGACGAACCTCCTACGAGTCCCCAGCACTGCGACGATGAGGCTTTCTTCTCCAACCTTCACCCGGTCAATTATGTGATGAATTGAAACATCGACGATGCCTTCTTTGCTCATTAGATCGTTTCGCAGTTCCCGAAGCTTCTTGATCGCGACTTCCTCGAATGCTTCGTATTCGAGATACTGAACCTTGGTCTGACCATGCTCTACAGGATCTTCTCTCACCATACCAATGAACGCCGCCAGTGCTCCGGCTTTGGCCGAGTCGGGATGATTCTTGACCTCGTCCATCACACGCTCGAGACTTATTTCCCCACGTGAGTGGAGACCGACCGTTCCCAAGAATCCCACTGCGCGAGAGTACGCAAACTCCGATATGAAAGCATCTTGCATCCGACAACCGAGGCAGGGCCCTGCGCTCACAGGGCGAAGGGCGTTGCCAGATAGAGGGCTACCGCTGAGGCGAATGGCACGGTCAAGTTGTCGAAAGGCCGGATCGGGCCCAGCGTTAGCGCCTCGGCGGCCGTGCCGACAAACGCGCCAAGCCCACAGAGCACCATGATCGAGCTGAAGCCGGCGTAGATCACTCCCGTCGATGCCGCAACCAAGTACGAGACCAGCGCTCCCAGGAAAGCGAAGAAAAACATCATCGTCGAGCCCTCAAGCGACTTGTCCGAGAATGGATATACGTGCCTCTTCTTCAACGAGGGTGTAATCGCTGACGCGGCACCGTCACCCCACGCCATTATCATCGTCGCCGCCATCACGATTGGTTTCTCACTCCAGAAGGCGAGAAGCAAGACGGCTATTGAGATGATATAGAAGACCGGGCCGTAGGCGTGCAGTCGTGAGTACCGCTTTTCGTCGACCATCGTCTGTGTGAGGAAACTCTCTTTCCGGGTCGCAAATGATAGACCTGTCATCAATCCCATTCCGATAGGGAGCAACAGCGGGTACACCACATTCGAGAAGAAAGGTATCGACAGGATCGCATCTCCAGCAAGCAGGTGGATAGCTCGACGCGTGGTGTAGGCGCCGAGGTTCAACCGCTTCCTGAGAAGCTCGGAGACAGCTATGACGAGAATCACGAAAACATATACCGCCACGACGAGACCTAGATCGAATAGCGAGATCTGCAAGACCCGCCCCTTGTTCTCAAGCGATAAATACCGTGGTTGCCGTGCTCTGGATAAATAACATGCGATCGCGGTTCAGCAGAAGATGACCGCGCGGTGACATGGATGATAGACGCAGTAACAGTCCTGATAGCCGGAATCATGTGCAGCGCTCTCGCCCTCGGTGCCTGGAGGGCACACATCCTTGACGCATCGGGCGCGATCACCGCCTTTCTGATAGGTTTCGTGACTTTTGTCTTTCCGACTGACGGGTGGAAATGGTTCATCATTCTCTTGGTCTTTCTGACAGTTTCAAGTTACATGACCCACTACAAGTATCAGGTGAAGCGAAAGAAGGGATTTGCACAGGAGAAGGGGGGCGCACGCGGATGGCCAAACGTCGCGGCCAACGGCGTAGTCGCCGGCGCGCTCGTGCTGCTGACACCGCTATTCCCGCGACAACCAATCTTGGCCGCTTTTCTGGGTGCAGTCGCGACAGCGAACGCAGACACACTGGCCACGGAGATAGGGCTTCTTAACCCCACAGACCCTCGTTTGATTACGGATCTGAGAAGAGTTGTTCCTGCGGGGACATCTGGCGGAATCTCGGTCTTCGGCGAACTTGCCACGCTGTTCGGTTCGCTCATCATAGGCATCGCGGCCGCATTACTTCGAATGACGGGGAACCCCGGTTGGCCGTTGAGCGTGCTGATCGGGACCGTGATGATCGCGGGCCTCGCCGGATGCTCGATAGACAGCGTCATCGGCGCCACAGTTCAAGGAATTTACCAGTGCCGCGTCTGCAACAAGATTACAGAAAACCGCAGGCACTGCGGAGCTCCCTCGACACTGCTGAGAGGACACAACGTCATCGATAACAATGTTGTCAACCTTACCGCGACCACGTTCGGTGCCCTGATCGCGGTGTTGTTCCTCGCTTTTTCCTAGACCCTCGGGCGTAGGTCACGTCACTTCTCGACGTGCACGTAGGGGACCGAGAACGAGCATGCCTTATTATCCGGTGTGAGCTGAGACAACACTGGCGACAATGAGGATTCAGAGTTACGCAAGAAACCCGTGATGTGAAGGCATTATTCTGAGTCGCCGCCTTCATCTATTGCCGAGATAGCTTAATAAGCCTACGTAGGCTTATTCACGCTTATGCCAGCTCTCACGATCAGTCGTCAAGGCTTCCGTAACGCTATGCGGAACCGACCTCTTGCAGTCTTATATAGAATTCACCGGCCGAATGAGAGATGGGATTGACTTGCGACACTTGTCTCGTTGGCTGATTCCCCTCATCCTTGTGGTCAGCGCAGTAACCGTTGTCGAACCCGCCCATGCACAAGTTGCACTCACTCTTAGTCCGACGGTGATCAACACGTACATGGGCACCTATGTCACTGACCTCGTGACGTTGACGAGCACTGACGGGTTGCCTCATACGATAACACTGTACGTAAGTGCCGGAGGTCCCTGGTGGGGCCCATGGTGGACACCTGCATCATTCTCTCCAAATCCTGTCAACGTCCCAGCAGTGGGATCAGTGACGTCGACCCTCACGCTTGCCATTCCTGATGTCTGTGCAGGCGCTGATTTTCCAGGACCGTACCCGGTGACATTTACGATTGAAGCCCATGAGGGCGCCACCACCGTGACGAGTGCATCGTTGATGGTTAACATGGTCTATGCGGGGCCGCCGTTGAGCATTAGCATTGCTTCGAGCGAGCCATCCTACATCGTGGGTGATACCGTGACTCTCCAGATGAGCTCTAATCTGCCCGCTCAGTACGTGCTCAAGGTAAAGAAACCAGATGGCAGTACTTGGAAGTCTGCAACAGGTACGCTTCCGGCGACTTTCAGCAAGCCCGCAACGGAGCCTACAGGAACCTACTCGGCTGAACTGACAGCGTCATACTGTGGGATAGCGTACGCTTCCACATCGTTTTATGTTGGCCCCAGCACGTACGATGTAACCATCTCGCTCCGTGGGCTACCTACTGATGTGACAACGGCGCTGCTGGTTGACGGGAGCAAGGTCGCCGACATGAGAGGCGGCGACGTGAAAGTCCTAACCTATAGTATTGGTTCATCGCACACGTTCCAAGTCGATCAATATGCTAGCGGGGCACCGGGATACAGGTACTACTGTAAGGCAAATACGTGGACTGCGAGCGCGGAGGCATCAAACACGTTCGAGTATGAACCTCAGTACCATCTGGATGTGAGCACTGACCCACCGGGTGTGACGGACGTTACGTCGTCGGGTTGGTACGCTGTGGGATCTTCAGCATCGATCTCATCGGTCCCCACTGAGGTGGAAGGTACAAAGGGAACCAGATACGTATTCATCGCATGGACGGTAGACGGTACGCAGAAGTCTGGCAACGGCTTCACTGTTGTGATGGATACTCCCCACAAGGTCGTCGCGAAGTTTGACACAATGTACTTGCTGACAATCTTGTCGGACTATGGCAATCCGAAGGGTGGCGGATACTACGAGTCTGGGGACACCGCAACGTTCTCAGTCGATTCTCCGTCTGGATTCCTGATACAGCATGTCTTTGTCGAGTGGACGGGCGACTACCGCGGTAAGGATCCGAAAGCCTCAGTGACAATGGATGGGCCAAAGACGGTGACCGCGACATGGACCACAAGCTACTTCCAGCTCTACATAGTCGCAGGAGTTGTAGCCGTCATCGCTGTCGTTGCAGGTCTACTGTTGTGGAGAAGAAGAATGGCTGGGCCATCGGCAGTGAAACCGCCTCCTCCGCCCGCGCCCCCAACACCAACTGAAGTTCCAGAGACTCCTTCACCAGCTCCAGCAACTGGGACACCGTCAAAGCGTGCGGTCTCAATCGCGCTGCGTTGCACCAACTGTGGGCACGAACTCAAAAAAGGCCAGGTCTACTGTCCTGAGTGCGGTCAGAAACAGACCGACTAAAACACTCACGCGTGTCCAGATTCTCTGTTTTTTCCCTTCTTCTACTAGGCGTAGACGGCGCCGACCGGTCTAGACGCCACTATGACGTGCTGGAGGAACTGATCCTCAGGTAGGAGCCCGGTGAACTCGATGCGCTCGTTGATCACGACCTTCGGAACTCCCATCACAGCATACTTTTGGCCGAGGTGAGGAAACTCGGTCACGTCTATCATGTCAGCTCGGACTTGCGGGTTCTCGATGGCGAACTGATGCGCGAGACTTACAGCCATAGGGCAGTACGGGCATGTTGGAGTCACGAAGACTTGGATGTGCACAGGCGCGTTGACTGATGCGAGCTTTGCGCGAGATTTCTCTGATATTTCGGTTGCTCCCTTTGACACCATCTTCAGATCCTTAAGGAATGTTCCGAACTCGTATCCTGCTGGCATTCCATAGTATCGAACCCCGTAGTCTTGTGTTCCAACGACAGCGAGCGCCGGAACCTTATCGATCTCGTACTCTGCGACCTTCTTCGCGTCCTTCACGAAGTCATATACCTCAACGGAGACCTTCTTCGAGAGTTGAGCTATCTCCTGTGCAAGCTCCCTTGCCTCTCGGCAGAACTGGCATTCCATATCTTGAGTGAACACGATGATCCGAACAGGATTCGGAAGTGACGCGAGTTCTCCCCGCACATGCGCCTTGTGGTGCTCTGGGATAAGAGCCATGAAACAACCGCCCCGTCTCTGGGTGGACAGAGTTCCTCGTGCGAATTAACGTTTCTCGACTTCGAGCAACAGGGCCTGGGTCAGTCACTTATTTTAGTAGGGAACCGGGCAAGGCGTTCCTGTGAGTTCCACTTTGATCATAGTGGATGGGCCCGCCTCGCCAAAGCTCACCGAACGTGTGGCGGATGCCATGGGAGTGCCGTCTCTCAAGCTTGAATACAAGGTCTTTCCTGACGGAGAGACATACATCAGATTCCCCGACTCGGTAGCCGGGAAAGAGGTTGCGGTAATCCAGTCCTGCTATCCTCCTCAGAACAAGAATCTCGTTGATCTGTTACTCATTCTCGACGCCGCTCGAGACATGGGAGCCAAGCAGACCGCCGCGGTCGTCCCCTACTTTGCGTACGTCCGCCAAGACAACTCGTACAGGAATGGAGAGGCGATCAGCGCTAGGACTGTTGCGCGGTTGGTTGAGGCGACGGGAACAAGACATTTTCTCACAGTCGACATGCCGAGCAACAAGGCGCTACGTTTCTTCACCATCCATTCAGAGAACCTCACCTGCATGACTGTCATGGCAAAATACCTGAAAGAAATGGGTTTGAGCAACCCATATGTGCTAGCTCCAGATGACGGGGCCATCTCGCTCGCTCAGACCGCCTCCACTACCATAGGGACTGAGTACGCATGGTTTGAGAAATCTAGGGACAAAATAACAGGCAATGTGAGCACGTCTGGAAAGGATGTAAACCTGACGGATCGTGATGCAATCGTCGTCGACGATGTAATCTCGACTGGAAAGACGGTGGCGAACGCGGCCCAGATCGCGAAGAGACAAGGCGCGAAAAGGGTGATCGCCGCTTGTGCTCACCTGCTTCTGACCGGTGACGCTGAGCTGACGCTCAAGTCTGCTGGAGTCGATCAAGTCGTTGGTACAGACTCTGTCGAACTTCGCTCATGTCCGGTCTCCATTGCGCCCGTGCTTGCTGAAGCGTTGAGAAGGATTTGGTGAGAGAAAGGCTCTTCTTCGTGGTCTCGGGGGAGCATCGAACGCTCCCTCACGCGGAGATTCGAGCCATACTGGACGCGAGCAAGATCGGGTTCAAAGAAGTCACAGCCTCATCGAAACTGCTTAGAGTAGAAGCTGATCCTTCAGCGCTTGACGCAGTAGCGAGAAGGAGCATGATGTATGACCAGTGCGGGATCGAGATTGCTGCGACGAGGCCCAGGAAGAAAGAGTTTTTGTCACTTGTGCGCAGACTCGATCTCAGGCATCACTTCAAGAAGAAGCATTCGTACGCAGTACGATCACTTCGGGTTGAGGGCGCACATAAGCAGATTCAAAGGGAAACACTGGAGCGAGACATCGGTGAAGCGTTGCGCACAAAGCGACAGGGTATCAAGGTTGATCTCACCCACCCGGACGTGACATTCCTCTGCATCGTTTATTCGCAGGGCTTCCTGTTTGGAGAAGTCACTCACTCAAGGGCCCCGGCGCTGATAGCCGCAAGGAGGCCGAGAAAGAGACCTGTCTTTCATCCGTCGACCATGCAGCCGAAACTCGCCAGATGCGTGGTGAACCTTGCTAGACCTGCCGATAATGCTCTATTGCTGGATCCCTTCTGCGGCGTTGGGGGAATTCTCCTTGAGGCCGCTGCGATTGGTTGCAGAGCAGTTGGCTCAGATGCAGACCTGCGAATGATCAAGGGAGCAAGTGCGAACCTGAGACACTATGGGGCGGATCCGTTCGGCCTTGTTGTCGGGGATGCCACGCGAATCTCGGTACGTGACGTCGAGTCGATTGTGACCGACCCGCCGTATGGTAGAGAGGCGTCGACGAAGGGGCGAAAGCTTGACGGCCTCCTCCGAGAGTTTCTGCCGTCAGCTCATGACGCCCTCTCCAAGGGAGGCTATATGTGCATATGTTGCCCGAGCGATGTACGGCTTTCATCGATTGCGAAGGCTGCGGGCTTCAGGGTCATGGAATCCCATCTAGTGTACGTGCACAGGAGCCTTACCAGGCGCATTCTTGTGCTGAGAAAGACATGATGCGATGGAGGATCGCAGAATGAGAGCCACCTTCCTCGGGACTGGGGGCAGCGTTCCAACAAAGAAGCGGAACCTTCCCAGTTTTGCCGTCAGAACCAACGGCGGCCTTGTCATGTTTGACTGCGGGGAGGGTACGCAGAGACAGTTCCTGATTGCGAAGCTCGGGTTCAACCGAGAGATGAAGATACTGATCTCACATATGCACGCCGATCACATCTTGGGCCTGCCAGGCCTTCTCCATTCGATGTCGTTCATGGGGAGGAACCGAGGCCTCGAGATCTACGGACCGGCTGGCATCGCCGATTTCGTCGAATGCACAACTGAGACCGTCAGGTTCAGGTCCTTGTTCCCGGTCCGCACGATCGAGGTTCGAGCAGGAACCGTAGCAAGAACAGAAAGCTATACCATTGAGGCGGCATGGGCCGATCACGGAGTCCCGTGCCTTTCGTATGCGCTCCTAGAGAACGACAAGCCAGGCCGATTCCATCCAGGCAAAGCGAGGAAACTGGGAATACAGAAGGGTCCTCTCTGGAAGACCCTCCAGATGGGAAAGTCTGTGCGCGTGGGCGGGAGGAGGATAGATCCGTCGAAAGTTGTCGGTCCTCCGCGCAAGGGGCTGAAGATCACATACGCGATCGACACACGGCCATGCGACAGAATTGTCCAGCTAGCCATGGGATCAGACCTGCTCGTGCATGACGGTATGTTCGCCTCAGATGCCTCTGACCGAGCTCAGGAATTCGGACATTCCACAGCAGCTGAAGCCGCCTCGGTCGCGAAGAGGAGCCGATCAAAGAACCTGGCGCTTACGCATCTGAGCGCGATCTACGACGACACGAAGCAACTCTTGGTCGAGGCGAAGAGAATCTTCCCCAGAACGTCCGTCGCTGAGGACCTGAAGTCTCTACAGCTGCCCTGATCGGTTGATTGAAAGCATCGTTGCTCGTCTAGTCTTCTGCTCGCTTTTTGCTTCGCGAACTCGGCGCGAGCCAATCCACGATCTGTTCCGGGTCCTCAGCCATCAACGTCAACGTGATCGGTCCGAGCGGTGATTCGTCGTAGCGTTCACAGAACGAGGCCTTGCCCGCAGAGGCTGCTTGCTTGTTTAGATGGACGACGATGGAAGAACCCGATACGCCGCGAAGGAGTACTCTGCGCGCCGCATCCCGAATTGCCTCTTGACGCAGGAGGCTCTTCAGGTTCTCCAGGTCTTCAAGCCTATTCATGGTGGCCTCCAACTTTGACCGACGCTCATCGGTCTTCACGATGACCGGAGTTGAGTTCGGAAAGAGATTGCGTAGCGCTCGCGACACTTTCTCAGGATCTTCTGTGGGGTTGAGGGGAGTCTCTACGTGAGCGTGGATTTCACTCATTCCCGCATCACCTTCGAGATTACGAACTCTGAGGCACGCCTGATGTCCTCAGGCGATCCTTCGTTGACAAGCATTTGCCCTGCTAGCGCGATGACGTTTCCTATGCCGACTCTCAGCTCTCTCGAATCTCTCTCCACGAATTCCTCCCAGCTCTTTGGGTCGTCGCTTCTTGCTCGCGTGATAAGTCGTTCGCACCTGGTCTTCGGCGATGCATGTACGGCAACGATCGTTACGGCATAGTCTCTGCCGAACGCGTCCACCTCAGCCATGCTTCGAACGCCCTCGACGACTGCGACTGTGGACCTTGAGGACGCTATCTTCGGGACGAGCCTCTCGGCTACGACCGCGGGCCCTTCCTCACGGCGGATCGCAAGCATCACTCTGCCCATGTTGTCCGGTGTCAGCGGCAATCCCCGTCTCTTTGTCTCCTCGCGAATCACATCTCCGCAGACTAGCACAGGAATCCCTTGAGAACGGGCAGGCTGGGAGACGAAACCTTTACCCGCGCCTGGCATTCCTACAATCGCGATCACCTTCTGTTTTCTCATGGATGATGACGGAACCTTCCTTTATCAGCCACAGCTTCGGTTGAATTGTTAAATTGGCCGCGCCGATATGTGGGTTTGGTAGAATACCTTGGCTGGCGAACGGATTCGAAGCTTCGTTGCCGTGGACATGGATGAGGCAAGCGTCATTTCCAAACTCGTAGACGCGCAGCGAGCTCTGCGGAATCTAGGCGCGGATCTGAAGGTTGTGGAACCAGAGAACATACACGCAACGGTCAGATTCTTGGGAGAAGTTCCTGTGGCCACAATCGAACTCGTCAAGGAGCAGATGAATGAGGTCAAGTTCAGATCATTCGACGCAGAATTTGTCGGGTTGGGAGCCTTCCCAAACCTAAGGCGCATCAACGTTGTATGGGTGGGCATGCGAAGCGGCCATGAGGAGATCAAGAGGATCTTTGAACAGCTCGAACCCAGACTTCAGAAGATCGGCTTCACCCCGGACAGGAAGGGGTTCAGCCCCCACGTGACAATCGCCCGAGTCAAGACCGGACGGATGAGAGAAGAACTAGCGAAGTTCGTTGACGAGATGCGCGACACACCGTTCGGAGTCGTCCATGTCGAGGAGCTACGCCTAAAGAAAAGCGTGCTCACCCCAAAGGGGCCGGTGTACTCGACTATACACGCAGTGCGAGCCAGCGGTTAGTTGTGAGAGCTTGAATGCGGCCCTCAGAGTCTGCGACTCCGTTGCTCGCCAGATTACTCCCTCAAACACGGAACGCGAGCGCGTGCATCAAATCGCCGAGCAACTGAAAACAAGGCTTGTTGCCGAGGCGGAAAGGCGGAGACTGGACGCTGAAGTCAGACTTGATGGATCGGTAGCGAAGGAGACTTGGCTGCGAGGCGACGCTGACATCGACATCTTCCTGCGCGTTCCCACCTCGCTGAGTAGGGCCGACCTTGAAGGACGATGTCTCAAAGTGGCAAAGCGGGCACTGAAGGACTATTCAATAGTCGAGCGCTTCGCGGAGCATCCCTACATCGAGACCCACGTTGACGGCGTCCGAGTCAACGTGGTCCCCTGCTACAACGTAGCACGTGGCGAGTGGCGCAGTGCCACAGACCGCACGCCGTTTCATACAGACTACGTCATCTCACACCTCAGCCCAAGCGAGAAAAACGAAGTGAGGCTGCTCAAGGCGTTCCTGAAAGGGATAGGCGTGTACGGCGCAGACGTGAAAGTCTCAGGCTTCAGCGGTATGCTCTGCGAGACCCTGATCATGCACTACGGCTCATTCATGAAGGCATTGGAGCAAGCACGGTCGTGGAAGGCACGAACTGTGATTGATCTTGAGCGCCACTATGCTGACAGAGAGGCGGAGCTAGGGGACCTCTTCGAGGAGCCTCTCGTCGTCATTGATCCTGTGGATCGGGGTAGAAACCTGGCCGCCTCCATATCGCGTAGGAGGCTCTGGGAGTTCGTCGCCGCCGCCCGAGCCTTCTCCAGCAAGCCAAAGAGGAGTTTCTTCTTTGCCCGAAAGACCGTGCCTCTAAGTGTAGGAAGGTTTCGTCGAGAGATGCAGAGACGCGGCTGGAACTTGATCGGGATCGAGTTCGGCCGAGTTGACGCAGTAGTCGACGTGCTCTGGAGTCAACTCTACAGGACAGAGAAGGCGCTGCGGAACCTGCTCAAACAGGAAGGTTACAGTGTGACCCGGTCAGCGTCATGGAGCAACGAGAAAGACCTCAATCTCGTCCTATTCGAGCTTGAGGAGCTCACGTTGCCGCCAGTGAGGAGACGCGTTGGCCCCCATGTAGCGAGATCACAGGCCTCAGACCTCTTCCTCCGGAAGCACTTGAGCGAAGGACGCAGCATTTCAGGCCCATGGGTTGACGACGACCGGTGGGCAGTGGATCAACTCCGCGAGGGTACTAGTGCAGCGGCCCTCCTTCGAACAAGAATTCGCGATGGCGGCCGACGGGTCGGAGTGGCAAGCAGAATCGCACCTGTTCTGAAGCGGCGACACAACGTTCTTGCCGAACGAGCGGTCGTCAGCTTCTACAAGAAGAACAAAGACGCGGCCCAGTTCATCACGAGCTTTCTCAAGGGAAGGCCTGCGTGGCTTGGCTGAGACTCACAGCCTCTCGCGAGAACCGGTTCAGACAAGCGACCTGGCGGCGGTGCTGTGCTATCCGCGGCCTGACGCACGCGGAGTTGAAGCCAGGATCTCAGAACTGACCTCCATCGGAGTCGAGACGCTCGAGCTGACCGGCGCTCAGCTAATCGGGCGCGCCAGAGTTCTCGGCAAGGGATGCGTCGGCATCGTCGTCAAAGCACGAATGCATGGCAGAGTTGTCGCCGTGAAGATCAGACGGACCGACGCGGACAGACGAGACATGGAACATGAAGCGAACATGCTTCGACTCGCAAACTCCGTTGATGTGGGCCCGAAACTTCTCGCCAGAAGCGAAAACTTCCTAGTCATGGAATTCGTGAATGGTCTCACGCTGCATCGATGGGTCACCCTCTTGCCCAAGACTGGATGCAAGAGACGCGTTCGCAAGGTACTTGCGAAACTTCTCGACGACTGTTTCAGTCTGGATCAAATTGGCCTGGATCACGGCGAACTGAGTGAGGCGCCCAAGAACGTTCTCGTTGAGAGAGACAAGCCGCGAATAATCGATTTCGAGAGTGCAAGCGAAGGACGCAGGGCATCTAATGTCACATCAATTGCTCAGTACATGCTGATCGGAGGAGGACCCGCGAAGAGTCTTCGCAGAATCCTAAACTGGCGAAGAAAACACGCACTGATCGGCGCGCTTCGAGACTACAAGCATCACCCTGATCCTCACACATTCCAGAGTATCAAGGCCGTAATTGGCCTATGAGCGGTCCGCGGCAAAAGGCTATTATTGACAGCGGCTGAGTGTGGCCGAGCGTAGGGGCCGTCGTCTAGCTTGGTCTAGACAACGATTGTCGCCAACAGGATACCAGAGCCTTACGTGGCGGTGAACCTGGGGCGCTGGCGTCCCCGCGAATGAAAGACGCGAGGCCAGAGGTCGTGGGTTCAAATCCCACCGGCCCCACCATGACCAAATCGCGCTCGATTGGGTTCACATCCTTTCCTTGGAAGTTGGTTATCTGAACGTATAGTTCAGTGGACCAAATTGATTCAATGCTCACTTGAGACGGCGGGCAATAGTAGGCCATGACGTGTCGATCAAGAAGATCACAACAACTACGACGATATTCTGATATGCATAGTAACTCCATGCATAGAAGAACAGCCATAGTATCACGGCTATCATTGAGCCAAAGAAGGGGACGATAGTCACAGCCACTCTCCAGCCCATTCCTTCAGGTTCTTTCGGACCGGCGCTCATCTCGCTACCCATCGCAACTGCTGCGACACAAGTTCTATTCAATTGCAGGTAGGAACGGCTTTGAGGGTTCTGCCATATTTTAGGGCAACAACTGACGCTGCTAAGCACAACACGACTCCATACACATTATAGAAGATCACAGAATTCACCGGTGCCATCGTCGTTGAGATCAGAATTCCATAGAATCCTGTTGAGCTGGCATGCATCAACATAGCCAACAACACGCTCTCAGTATTAGAGTAAACCCAAACGATCAACACTCTCAACGCCACAACATGCAGAAAGAACCCCAAGAAATAGGGCAACCAATACGCTCCAAAAGCACTAGAGTTCCCTAGAAAGTCAGCCGCAATATGCCAAACCCCGTGAATAACCCCCAAGTAGATACCAGTGCTAAGAGCGCTTGCTTTTCCCTTCATTTTGGGGTAAGCAAACCCAGTCCACCCCGTCTCCTCAAAGAAACCCGCTAAAGGTCCCCCGAAAACACCCAAGAGACCGACTGTGGGTGCCAACTCAGAGGAAACGAAAATACCTAGCAGTACCGAAACGAAAAGCAAGAGTGCTGGAAAGATCAACAGTGAAAGATACCAGCGTCCAGCGACTCTGAATTTCATCATTCTAGCAAACAAATCTTCAATTCCCAATCTTCCATCCGCAAGATACGTCATCAATAATCCAGCCATGAAGGGAGCACCCAGCATCACAATAGCCATCAGCCCAACATCACTGAATTCGATAACGGAACCAGCCAAGAATTTTGGTCCAACTAGAACAAAGCTGCCGACCCAGGCGATAGTGAAAACCAAAACGAAATAGATTACCACAGAATGACGTTTAACAAAATTCTGTTCACTCACTAGTTCCTACCTCCTCTCACGTCTTTCAATCCACAGAACATCGTTGTTTCTTCTGAGACCTGATTACTGAAGAGCCATTTGCTCCGCATTGAGAACTCTGAAATCACCAATCGCCGGATCGTGATTTTCTCCTGCAATCGCTGAAAGTGATCAGTTTACGAGCTTTGTGAACGCTCTCACGCGGCGTCTGCAGTTGCTCTGCAGTGATTCTGCCTGGACCGGCCACTATTAGGAGGCTACCCCACGAGATAGCCAACACCGGAGCGTAGTAGATCGTTACTGGATGTCGTTTGATGAAACCTGAAATGCTCATAGATCAACCTCCTCCTTGCGTGTGCGGACCGCGCATCGAAGTCTGAGCCGAGAGCGCCTCCGCGACACTGTTCGCCCAGGCTTCGATTTCATTCCAGTTGCGGAAGTCACCTTCTCCTTCTTTCGGAATCCATCGAGCAAATAGGCCGCTTGTGCCCTTCAGGCGGTCGCGGTAGAGCGCTCCGAAGAATACTCGATGATCGCGGGGTTTGATCGATTCACGGAGCTCGTCGATCTCGCTTGGACCAGACACTTCTCGTAGGTCACGGCCCTTTGGATCGGTCGCCCTCGTGCCAGTGGGTCCGCTGCTGAAGATCCAGATGGGCCGGCTTGCTAGAATAGAGTGGTTCTTTGAGAGAAATTGCTTCGCCTCCTTTAGCCAGTGGAACATGTAGACAGCGCTGCCAATCACGAACGCGTCGTACAATCCCGCGTCCCTGACCGCGCCGACTTCCATGACATCCGCTTCCATTCCACGCTGCCGGAGCTTCTCACCTATGAATTCAGCAATTCCTTTGGTGGAACCATACTTGCTCGCGTACGCAACAAGGACTTTCATTCCGCTCCAACCTACCGGACATCCTTTGTTGTGGGCCCATCCGTTCTAAGCTTTCGCGTCTGGCCGCAACCATCAAGGGTGGAGTCGGAGTGTTTCCGTACTCCCGATTATCCGATTCCAAAACCAGTACCTGCTAAGTCAGTTGTTCTTTGATCCATATCCTAATGACCTGATGGAGTGGACCGATGCAGGAAGAACCATCGAACTCTGAAGGAACCCTGTGGTTTCAAGAAAAAAGGATTCGAAACCAAAGCTGAGATTGACATGAAGATGGCGATGTGAACCTAAAGTTCAGTGCACACCGGCCCCACCAT
>Ga0209314_10000117_pt1 | contig 32550 bp, 27 predicted proteins | sample I19B2metaG_FD_184146 | JGI IMG/M metagenome (GOLD analysis project Ga0209314, IMG submission 184146) | Lake sediment bacterial and archeal communities from Gulf of Boni, Indonesia to study Microbial Dark Matter (Phase II) - ​I19B2 metaG... | ecosystem: Environmental > Aquatic > Freshwater >... | reverse complement strand
TTAAGATTTGTGTAATTCGTAACTACTCAAAGGTATTAAACAACCTGAAACTTTGTTTTTACAAACATAGGGCCTCAGGGGGGACTTATTAAAAGACAACGAAATTTAAAGCCCCCCTTGGGGGGTTTGGGGGTAAAGTCGACTCTGAGACGCCCTAATCCTACGAACAAACAGCTTCGATCTCTTTTACTGTCTTTGGTATTGGCTTGCCCAGTACTTTATGTCCCTTTTCGGTGATCATTACATTGTCTTCTATTCTGACACCACCTATAGGCATGAATCTGCTTAGCTTATCGTAGTTAATAAATTCCCAGAATTTTCCTTCCGATTTCCATCTTTCAATAAGTTCCGGGATAAAATAACATCCGGGTTCAATAGTTAAAACATGCCCCGGTTTATATGGCAGGGCAAATCTGAGGAAAGCAGTTCCAAACTGCTCGCTTCGCTTTACTTCCGGACTGTATCCTACATAATTTTCTCCGAGTGCCTCCATGTCGTGAACATCAAGTCCAAGCATATGACCTATCCCGTGAGGCATGAACAGAGCATGAGCGCCTGCGGCTACAGCCTCAGAGATATCACCTTTCATAAGACCCAGATCCTTCATACCCTCTGCAATTACCCTGCATGCTAGAAAATGAATATCCCTGTTTGAAACACCCGGTTTTGTTGCCTTAATAGCCTCTGTGTTTGCCTTCAGGACTACCTCATAAACATCACTTTGCAAAGAACTGAATTTACCTCCAACAGGTGTTGTTCTTGTGATATCGGATGAATAATGATGGTTTGTCTCAGCTCCTGCATCAGTCACCATCATCCTTCCCTTTTTAAGTATATTACCATGATCATGGTTATGGAGAGTCTGACCGTTTATGCTTAAAATTATAGGGAATGAGGTCCCGCCTCCCTTTGAAAGTGCGATACCTTCAATTGTTCCGAAAATATCCTGCTCCTTTACCCCGGGCCTGCACATTTTCATTGCTGTTACATGCATCTCATATGCAATGTCTACAGCTTTTTCAATTTCATCTGTTTCAACTTTTTCCTTTATTGACCTCATTGAAACAACAGATCTAATGAGATCAGGCGAAGCCAGGGTTTTCATCTGGCATGGATTCTCCTTCAGCAGTGAACCCAGGATCATTTTTGATTCTCCGCGGTAAGGAGGTAGAAAATGAACCTTTCTCCTCTTTGACAGAGCATCCTGGATCTTTTCCTCGAGGTGTTTCATTGGAGCAGTATTTACTACTCCGCATTTTGCAGCCAGATCTCTGACAGTTGGCTGGGGTCCCATCCAGATAATATCATCAATGTCAAAATCGTTGCCGAAAATCATATCCTTTCCGGAATCAAAATCCATCATGCCGGCAAAGCCGGGCAGATCAATGCCGAAGTAGTAAAGGAAATCACTGTCCTGCCTGAAATGGTAGGTATTTGCAGGATAGTTGAATGGAGATTCATTATTGCCAATAAAAAGAGCAACTCCGCTTTTCATAAGCTTATGGAGTTGCTCTCTTCTTTTGCTGTAAACTTCGCTCTTAAACATATGCTTCATGATTTAAAGAAGCATCTAAGATAGGAATAATAAAAAAGTTTAGGGTTAAGGGGCCTAAGGTATTCTGAAATAAGCTTTCAAATAATAAATTTGTTTTGGTTTTCCTATTACATACTTTTCTATTTTTACACAGCCGGTCATTTGACCAGGCAAAAAGAAAAAAACATGAACAGAAAACTCAGGTTGCCGGCATTTGTTTTTTTACTGACTTTCTCCCTTCTCGCAATTGTCCAGATAAAATTGGACAGGCCAATGATCCTGGCCGAGAGATTTTTTGAAGGAGCCGGATGGATTGAAATAGTTTTTATCTCTCTTTACGGGGCAATAGTAGCTTATAAGATGCAGGACCCTGCAAATGTTCCCCAGTGGAGAAAAGTAACCTGGACTATTTTTTCGGTTATTTTCTTTTCGCAGCTTATTGTCGGTTTATCAGGATTTGAGAAATTTCTTATGTCGGGAAAGCTACATCTGCCAATTCCTATGATGATTCTTGGCGGACCCGTTTACAGAGGGCAGCTATCTGTTATGACTATACTTTTCCTCAGCACCGTAATTCTTACTGGTCCTGCCTGGTGCAGTCATCTCTGCTATTTTGGTGCATTCGATAATATAGCATCATCTGGAAAAACTTCCCGGGATGTCCTTAAATACAAAACCGCCATCAAATCTACCATATTGATTATCGTGATTGGAATGGCACTAATACTGAGATGGATAAACGTTCCTCTTCTGATTGCCACATATATAGCAGCTGCATTTGGGCTTATGGGAATTGGTATAATGATATTGATTTCCCGCAAAAGGAAGAAAATGTTTCACTGTGTAATGTACTGTCCTGTTGGAACAATTGTGAATATTACAAAATCAGTTAATCCATTCAGAATGTATATTGACACCAGCTGTACATTATGCATGCTTTGCACGAAATACTGCAAATACGATGCCCTGGATACTGCAGATATTAAAAACGGGAAACCTTCTATTACATGTACTCTTTGTGGTGACTGTCTTGCAGGATGTCATCATAATTCCATTAAATATAAATTCTTGGCTCTCGAACCGGCGAAGGCCAGGTTTCTTTACCTTCTCCTTACAATAAGCCTGCATGCCTCCTGCATAGCTCTTGCAAGGATCTGATTACATCAGATATTAAGGTAAATCAATGTTAATTAGGTTAATATCTTTATTAACAATTAATAATTTATTTAGCATCTGCTGAATTATTTAATAATGAGAAGCATAAAAATACGAATAGTCTTGGTTATTAACAAAATTATTCTATATTCGCAGTTATTATAAACATCTTATTAACACCCTGAATATAGCCCTATGCCCTACAGAAGATTACCCAACACTGACACCGCCCGGATAAAGGCAATGAAAAGTGCATTAAAAAAGGGACATGATCTCCCACCTCATAAACTTGCATTTTCATCAAAAATGGTGGTAAGACTTCAGAAGATACTTCCGCAGTTTGAGAATAACATTCTGGAATACAGACATGCATTGACCCTGCAGAATACAAAGAGCAAGGATTATAATGAAACTGTCAGAAAGGCAAGAATATACCTAACCCATTTTATCAGAGTCATGAACATGGCTGTCTTCAGAGGTGACCTGCCTGCAGAAACCAGGACCTATTACGGCATGGCAATAAATGAGTCAACAGTGCCTTCCCTTAACTCTGAAAATGAACTTGTCAGCTGGGGTAAAAGGATTATTGAAGGAGAAGAATTCAGAATCAGGAAAGGTGGAAATCCAATTACAAATCCTACCATAGCTGTAGTTAAGGTAAGGTATGAAAACTTCGTGCAAGCTTTATTCTACCATAACAATCAGGCCAGAAGAAACTTCGAATTCATGGAGAAGAACTCCTCTCTCCGAAAGGAAGCTGATGAGATAATCCTTCAGATCTGGAATGAAGTAGAGAAAACTCACAGCACTCTTCCCGAAGATGAAAGAAAAGTCAAAAATGAAGAGTATGGGCTGGTATATTTCTATCGTAAAAATGAACTTGAAAAACTGAAATCGCCTGTGATCAGCAATCATGTAAGTGATGATTTTCAGGTGACAGGGGCGGTAATTTCTCAGTCATAGACAGTTCCCTGAATCGGTTCATTATTTTCATCAGCACTAAAATCTCAACCATAAAACTTTGACAATAGGCAATATATCTCTTCCTGAATATCCGTTATTTCTCGCGCCGATGGAAGATATTACAGACCCTTCTTTCAGAATGGTCTGCAAGATGAATGGTGCGGATGTAATGTATACAGAATTTATTTCAGCCGACGGACTTATCAGGGAAGGTGAGAAGAGTGTTAAAAAGCTGGATATCTATGATTTTGAAAGGCCTATCGGGATACAGCTGTATGGTCACCTTATTGATGCTATGGTTGAAGCTGCATACCTGGCCGAAGAGGCAGCACCTGAACTGATTGACATAAACTTCGGATGTCCGGTGAGGAAAATAGCCAACAGGGGTGCCGGTGCTGGAATGCTTCGAAACATTCCATTGATGATCGAAATGACAGAAGCAATCGTGAAAGCTGTTAAACTGCCTGTGACTGTCAAAACAAGACTGGGATGGGATGACGATAGCAGGAACATTGTGGAAATTGCCGAACGGTTGCAGGATACAGGTATAAAAGCTCTCACTATTCATGGAAGGACCCGGGCGCAGTTATATAAGGGAGTGGCTGACTGGACTCTGATCGGAGAGGTTAAAAACAATCCCAGGATGAATATTCCGATTATCGGAAATGGAGATATTGACGGGCCGGTAAAAGCGAAGGAAATGTTTAACAGATACGGGGTTGATGGTATAATGATAGGCAGGGCAACAGTGGGGAGACCTTGGATCTTCAGGGATATCAGACACTATCTCAATACTGGCGAAATACTTCCTGAACCTTTAGTCAGCGAAAAGGCTGATCTTGCACTTTTTCACATCGACAAATCGCTCGAATTCAAGGAAGGGAAAAGAGCTATCTATGAAATGCGCAGACATCTGTCAAATTATTTCAAAGGGTTGCCTCACTTTAAGGAGACACGACTTAAGCTTCTTACTGCAATAGAAGTTGACGAGATCAGGATCATCATAAATGAAATAAAACAAAATTGGGGAGATTTCAGAAGTGATGATAAAACTTCCGTTTATGGAATCTGAATATCGGTGCGTGATGGTTTAACACTTGTTATCAGTACTGAAAAACTTTCCCATCTGAATATTCTTTTCAATATAAGAATCAATATTATACCAGATACCACAAGTCCTGCAAGTTCAATCCAGGGATGATAGTTATGCTGCTGATATAATGCCTGAGTCTGAAGGGCTGATGATTCCTGGGTAACCATTATGCACAGAAAAATATTGTTTGCAGCATGGGCTCCAAGTGCTGCCTCTATTCCATCATCAAGAATTGTAATAATACCAAAAATCAGTCCGAAAGTAAGATACTGGGGCATTACTGCAAAAAAACCATATTCCTTTACTTCAGGGTTCAGTGAATGCATCAGGGCAAACAATACTGAAGTGGAAATAAGAGGGAAAAGCCTGTTGGGTACCAGCAGTGTAAATCCCTGCATCAGATATCCTCTGAAAATAACCTCTTCGAAGGCAGCCTGAAACGGAATGAGGGCAATGGCTATGATAGCCAGTACGATTAGTGACAGGGAACTGTTGTTTATTGAAAAGTTCTCTGGATCCACACCCAGATAAATAAAGAGATAAGCAGCCATCAGTATTATCCAGACAGCTCCTGAAATGTAAGCCCTTGACCATCTGAATTTTGTCGCCCCTGTAATTGTCTGAAGAAAAGTTCTTTCATGCATTGGTTTCACCATCAGGAAATATGTTACAAGACCAACGACAAATGCAAAGAGTACAAGGGACAGAATCACATTCTGACTGATTCCCACCGTTGTAAGGAAATTAATATCAGATGAGATCTCAGACAGAGTCTGCTGATTGCCTGAAGATTTGACAAGGCTGACAATTGTCAGAGGCAATGATCCAATGGTGTTTGTAGCTGCAAAAATCAGCAACATCAATACTATATAACGCCAGAAATTATTTTTCCCGTTAAATGATGATTCAAGGTGTTTCATTAATGATTTTTTATCAGAATTCCGTAATGGCTCTTCTGGGGTGATCGATTGAATAATGCAGGCCGACACTTTCATGCCTGTTCTTTGCCATTTTGATTATAATATATCCGACATTGATAATGTTTCTAAGTTCGCATATCTTCTTCGAGATGAGTGATCGTTTGTAAAGGCTTTCTGTCTCCTTATAAATAATTTCAAGTCTCACGAGTGCTCTCTCAAGCCTGAGATCAGATCGAACAATGCCAACATAGTTGCTCATTATACTCTGCACCTCCTTGTAGTTCTGAGTTACCAGGATCATCTCCTCAAGATGGGTAGTTCCCTTGTAATCCCAGTCGGGGATTTTTTCCTCAAATGAAAGCTCCTTTATTCCTGGACCTGCATGTTCCGAAGCATTATGTGCGTATACAACAGCTTCGATAAGTGAATTTGAAGCCAGACGATTTGCCCCGTGCAATCCTGTGAAAGATGATTCTCCCAATGCATAAAGTCTGTTGATTGTACTCTGTCCGTTCATGTCGACCTTGATTCCGCCGCATGAATAATGTACCGCAGGCACAACCGGGATCATGTCTTTTGTGATATCAATGCCTCTCGCCAGGCAGTGTTCATATACATTAGGAAAGTGATCCTTCAGTGCTTCTGCTTCCAGATGGGTACAATCGAGCCATACATGGTCATCTCCCCATATCTTCATTTCATTGTCTATCGCCCGGGCAACAATATCCCTGGGTGCCAATGACTCACGGCTGTCATAACGTTTCATGAAACTCTCCCCTGACATGTTCTTCAATATTGCACCGTATCCTCTCAATGCCTCGGTAATCAGGAAATTTGGTCTTTTATTCGGATCCCAAAAGGCAGTCGGGTGGAATTGTACAAATTCCATATTCTCAATAGCCCCCTTCGCACGATAAACCATTGCTACCCCATCACCTGTAGCAATCTCCGGATTAGTGGTTGTCATATACACATTTCCCATTCCACCGGTAGCAATGACAGTGACCTTCGAAAGAAAGCTTATTACTTTCTGGTTCTTCAGATCAGCTACATATGCGCCAAAACAGTTAATGTCGGGATCATTTTTTTTGAGCACCTCACCAAGATGATGCTGTGTAAGGATTTCAATGGCAAAGTGATGTTCATAAATCGTTATGTTTTTGTGCTTTTTTACCTGATCCATCAGGGTAAACTGAATAGCTTCCCCGGTTTTGTCCTTGTGATGAAGGATTCTGTATTCGGTATGGCCACCCTCCCTTGCCAGGTCATACGATCCATCTTCCATGAGGTCAAATGTGACTCCCATATCTACAAGTTCCTTGATCCTGTCGGGAGCCTTTTCCACAACCATCCTCACAACACTCTCATCACAGAATCCATCTCCTGCAATAAGGGTATCGTGAATATGCTTTTCAAAACTATCCGGTTCACGAAAAACTGCAGCAATACCTCCCTGGGCATATCTTGTATTGGAATCCTCAAGGTTCGCTTTTGTAACGATCGATACTTTACCAAAGCGGGCTGCCTTAAGAGCAAAAGTAAGTCCTGCTATTCCCGACCCGATCACCAGAAAATCCGTATGCTTTTTCATACTGCGACCCAAAAAAATAAAAGATAAAGATACAAATAGATTGAAGAATTCTAATCAAAAAGGGAATTGCTCCTAAAAGCCTACCAATCAAACATAAGTATGTGATTAATGTTTACATGCGAATTTTGATACTTGCATTTTTTTATACCTCTCCCCAAACCCCTCCCCCAATGTGGGAGGGGCTTTAAATCAAATTTTCTATCCGGAACATCCCCCTCTCACACGGGAGAGGGGGATCGAGGGGGTGAGGCCGGTAAATCAAATGCGTTGTAAAACAGAACTTTTTAATATACTTTTGCGTACTTCATTACAATAATACATTTATTATGGCCCAGGAAGATAATTTTAAGAAATTTGTTGCCCACTGTAAAGAGTATGGATACGTTTTCCCTTCAAGTGAGATTTATGATGGGCTAAGTGCTGTATACGATTATGGACAGTATGGTGTTGAACTTAAAAACAATATAAAGAAATACTGGTGGGACAGCATGGTCCTGCTGAATGATAATATTGTAGGTCTCGACTCGGCGATTTTTATGCACCCGACAATCTGGAAAGCCTCAGGCCATGTTGATGCTTTTAATGATCCCCTTATCGACAATAAGGATTCAAAGAAAAGATACAGGGCCGATGTACTTATAGAAGAACATATTGCTAAAATAGAAGATAAGATCAATAAGGAAGTTGATAAGGCAAAGGAGAGATTCGGTGAATCATTCGATGAGAAAAAGTTCCGTGAAACGAATCAGAGAGTTCTTGCAAACCAGGCTAAAATAGATGAGATAAATGCCAGGTTCTCAAAAGCTCTCAATGATTCCGATCTCCCGGGAATAAGGCAAATAATAATTGACAATGAAATAGTGTGCCCTATCTCCGGAACCAGGAACTGGACAGAAGTAAGGCAGTTTAACCTGATGTTCTCCACGGAGATGGGTTCTACATCTGATGGTGCTAACAAGATATATCTCCGCCCTGAAACAGCCCAGGGGATTTTCGTTAACTTCCTTAATGTTCAGAAAACAGGAAGGATGAAGCTACCGTTTGGTATTGCCCAGATTGGGAAAGCATTCCGGAATGAGATTGTTGCCAGACAGTTTATCTTCAGGATGCGGGAGTTTGAACAGATGGAAATGCAGTTTTTCGTCCAGCCCGGCACCGAGCTGGAATGGTTCAGCAAATGGAAGGAAACACGTATGAAATGGCATCAGGCCCTTGGATTCGGCAGTGAAAAATACAGGTTCCACGACCATACCAAGCTTGCTCATTATGCAAATGCAGCTACCGACATTGAATTCAGATTTCCGTTCGGATTCAAGGAAGTTGAAGGTATTCACTCCAGGACAGATTATGATCTGAAGCAACACCAGGAATACAGTGGTAAGAAGATGCAGTACTTTGATCCTGAAAAAGGAGAATCCTATGTGCCCTACGTTATTGAGACATCCATTGGTGTGGACAGGATGTTTCTGCAGGTTATTTCCGCTTCATATGCCGAGGAGGAACTTAAGAAGGAAGACGGAAGCACTGACACCCGTGTTGTACTGAGACTACCGGCATATCTAGCTCCGGTCAAGCTGGCTGTAATGCCGCTCGTAAAAAAAGATGGTCTCCCTGAGATTGCTGAAAAAATAGTTCATGATCTCAAGTTCGATTTCAATTGCCAGTATGATGACAAGGATTCAATCGGACGTCGGTACAGAAGACAGGATGCAATCGGAACTCCATATTGTATAACAATAGATCATCAGACACTTGAGGATAAAAGCGTTACAATAAGGTATCGTGATTCAATGGAACAGGAACGAGTTAAGATTGATCAGCTTAAAGATATTATTTCCGAAAAAGTTTCAATACAAAGCTTGCTGAAAAAGCTTTAAGATGAATAAGGTTTTGATCATCACATACTACTGGCCGCCAAGCGGTGGTGCAGGGGTACAACGATGGCTCAAATTCGCAAAATTCCTTCCTGAAACGGGATGGGAACCGGTAATACTTACTGTTGATCCTGAGTATGCAGCATACCCGGTAATCGACAGTTCTCTTATGAAAGAACTGCCGGAAAATATCTCCGTACATAAAACTCCCGCGACTGACTGGTTCAGAATCTATTCTTCTGATAAATCGAAGGTACCTTCTGCCGGCTTTGCGGCTAATCCTCAGAACAGCCTTAAAGGAAAAATCAGCAGGTTTGTAAGGGGCAATTTTTTTATACCTGATCCCCGGAAAGGCTGGAACATGTTTGCTTTCAGAAAAGCCTGTGACCTTATTGAGAAAGAAAAAATTGTAACAATTGTTACAACAAGCCCCCCTCATTCAACCCAGCTTATAGGATTAAAACTAAAAAAGAAATACCCCGGAATAAAATGGATTGCTGATCTGAGGGATCCCTGGACCGACATTTATTATTATGATCAGTTTTATCCAACCTGGATCTCCAGAAAAATAGATGCAGGATATGAAAGGAAGGTGCTCAGCAAAGCAGACAGAATTATCAGTGTGGGATCGCTTCTGAAAGAATTGTTTGCCAACAAGCTTCATGACATCAGGAATAAAATTGATGTGATCCCGAATGGTTATGATGAAGCTGATTTTAAAGATATCAGCTCTGTTGAATTATCTCATTTTACTATAACATATGTTGGCACTCTTTCGGAAAAGTATCCTTTAAGCGGTTTTCTTGATGCAATTTCTGAACTAAGTAAAATTCGTAATTTGCATCTGAGATTTGTCGGGAAATATCCTGACAACATCATGGAGCAGATAAAGAATTCAGTTACCGGTGAAAAAGTGGAATTCATTGTCTATGCACCACATAGTGAAGCAATTACCTATATGGTAAATTCTTCCCTGCTGTTGCTTATTATCCCCGAAGCCGGTGATAACAGACTCATTATCACTGGTAAAATCTATGAATATATTGCTGCAAAAAGACCAATTCTCTGTCTTGGTCCCGAAAACGGAGAGGCTTCAAACATTATTTCAAAACTGGAGAACGGTATAAGTCTTTATTATTCAGACTCCGAGAGAATAAAGTCGTATATTATCAGTGTAATGGACAATCCTGTCATAATGAACAATGATCCCTCAGAGTATTCAAGGAGAAATCTTACATGGAAACTGGCATCCCTGCTTTAAAATTCTGAATTCTATTCCGGATTAAATGTCTTTAAGAAATTGGCAACAGTAAGCTTATCAGCCAGGATAGACTTTATTTCGTAGAAAGCCCTGATTTTGAAAATTAGTGACAAAAACAAGACAAGACAAGGATAAATTAATATCTGTATAACAAGCAGCAGAACAGGTGCAATTTCAAATACAAAACCTATTCCCCAGGTTATAAGAGCAGGCACAAAAGCAATTCCAAAAAGAGGCAGAAAATCAAGAAACTGTTGAGTCATTGAATAATCTATCAGCCGTTTTGAATATGTGGCGATCACAGCGTAACCTGTCCAGTAAAAGAGTACAATACCTGCTATTAATACTTCAATTCCATAAATTGCGCCAAGCACCAGGAGCGGCGTGAAAATGACATATTTTATTATTTCGGTTCTGAGGAATAGGTCGGTCCTTCCCTTTACTTTCATGATATTCTGATTTATAACATGCATGGGCGATATAGAATAGGCAAAGCATAGTGCCTGAAACATAACTACCGATGGCAGCCATTTCTCCCCAAGAACAACACCGAACAGAGGTTTTGCAACAGCTGCCAGACCCAGCATAACTATGAATGAAATATACATCACATTAGTTATGAGTTTATGGATGTTTGTCTTAAGCTTAACATCATCATCCTGCATCTCCGACAGTACAGGATAACTTACCTTATTTGTTATTGAAGTTATTGTGCTTGATGGCATTGTGCTGTACTGGTCAGCATTGGTATAATAACCAAGTACTTTCTCCGAATAACTTTTCCCTATAATCAGATTGGATATGTTCCTGTAGATTGCTGATATAATTGATATTATCAGGATGTTTGAGCCAAACCGGAAATGTTCAAGAAGTGTAATTTTGCTGTAAACAAGTGCAGGCTTCCACCTGTTTTGTCCCCATAAAATTACCGAACGGACTGCCTGATTAATTATACCTCTCCAGACAAGGCTCCAGACTCCAAATCCGTAGAAGGCAAGGATAAGAGAAGCAACTCCAGAAACAAATGTTCCGATAGTTGATGATTTTGTGAGGGTTTTGAAATCGACATCCTTGGTGAGAATCGTTTGCTGAATCAGTGTAAGGGAACCAATGATGATTGATAATGAAGTGACCCTCGTAACTGCAATCAGTTGTTGATTTTCATAGAAAGCTGCAATGAAAGGGGCTGCTATCCAGATTAATAAGTAACAGAGGCCCCCGATGGCAAGATTGACCCAGAAAATTGTGCTGTAATCAGTGGTGTTGCAGTTTTGCTTCCGGATAAGCGACTGGCTCAGTCCGCTGTCGACAAATACCTGTGAAATAGAAATAAATATGGTAATCATTCCGATGAGGCCGAACTCATCAGGAGAAAGCATCCGTGCAAGAAAGATGCCGAAGATTATTCCCTGTCCCTGGCTTAGAATACTTTCGAGGAAACTCCAGAAAAAACCTTTAATGGTCTTACGTTTTAAATCGCTCTCTGCCACAAGAATCTGTTAATACAATTGTATTACTCAAAAGTAATCAAAAAAAGCAGACTGGAACTTCATTAAATGAGAAGATCCACCCCCAACCCCCCAAGGGGGGCTTTCTTATCAAACAGACTTCCTATTAAATTTTTTCAGGCAATTATCAATGCTGTTGAGGATGTCTCAAAAGCCTCTTTTTCTAGGTCCATCCCTAAATCCCACCTCGGCAAACTCAGTGTAAGCCTTTGAGGGACTTATTGAAAATCAGCGGATTTGAAAGCCCCCCTTGGGGGGTTTGGGGGTAAAATCGGACTTATGAGACAGCCTCTGGATGGTGCCAGCCAGAAGGTAAAACAAAAATAACTTATCTTTGGACGAGTGAACCGCTGATAATAATGGTTCTGTGGTACAATGAACTGATTTTGAAATGAACGATTCTCCCCCACTGGTATCTGTCATCTCTCCTGCCTATAATCACGAAAAGTATATTGCTGAATGTATTGAGTCGGTAAGGGCCCAGACATTTACCAACTGGGAGATGATAATTATCGACGATGGCAGCAGTGACTCCACCTTTTCAATAGCCAGGGAATATGCAGGCATGGATACCAGGATAAAACCTTATACCCAGAAAAACATCGGCATCTTCAGACTTGCAGAGTCATATAACTTTGCACTTGAAAAATCTTCAGGAAAATATATTGCAATTCTTGAATGTGATGATGTCTGGTTTCCTGAAAAATTAAAGAAACAGGTTGAGATACTCGAAAAAAATAATAAGTCGGTTTTATCATGGGGAAAAGCATGGCTTGCCACAGCCGACCTTTCACATAAATATGCTCTGTCACCGGAGGATGATCCCGATAACGATCTATATTTCAACCGGCCCCCCGGAAAATTCCTGGAAAGACTTATGAAAAGCGGTATCCCGGCTCTTACTCTTGTTATCAGGCGGGATGCACTTCTTGATACAGGTGGATTTCTGCAGGATTTCGGACTTCCCCTTGTTGATATGCCTACCTTAGTTGAAATGGTAATGAAAGGTGAATTTGAATATATTGGTGAACCACTTGGCTGCTGGAGAATATATTCAAACCAGGCAACCAAGACATTTACCACCAATATGACTGAAGGAATGTATTCTCTCTTTCGTTCAGTAATTGACCGGTATCCTGAAATCTGCGCCAGGGAAGGGCTTACAATGGAAATAATTGATGAATACTATCAGAACAGGCTGGTTATCAGTTATTCGAGATCGGGACGCTACAAACTCATAAGAAAAGATTTCAAAGGTGCCCGGAAAGATTACATCCATTCAATAACTCATTTTGGATTAAAGCAGCCTGTCTGGAAGCTAAGATCTGCCATAGGTATTTTTTTCAGCCTTTTCAACATGGATATTGAGTGGATGGCTAAACTTATCGGGCATGATTCTTATAAATAAGCTGATCAGCGGAAACAATGGACGGAATAAAATGCAAAATATGTAATAATGAATCGGGCAATGATCTGATTATTCTCCGCGAGAGGCAGCTTGGGATGGGCGATATGTTCGAATACATCGTTTGCTCTTCCTGCAAATGCATCCAGATAAAGGAAGTACCACCTGATATGGGAAAGTATTATCCATCTGAATATTATGCATTTGATGAATCCACATTTCCCTCAAAACTGAACTGGTTCAATTTCTTCCTGAAAAAGAGCCTGATCAGATATTACATGGGATATTTTGATCCGGCTGGTTACCTGTTGTCATTTATCTTTGACCATCCGTTTCCATGGATCAGAAAAAGAGAGATCAGCTTCAACTCGAAAATCCTGGATGTAGGGACAGGGGCAGGAAGAAAGCTTCTTTCCCTTAAGCGTAGTGGCTTCCGGAATCTGACCGGCATAGATCCGTATATTGAGGGTGATATCATCTTTGAAAATGGGGTCAGGATCTTCAAAAAGGATATTTCTGAAGTTGATGAAAAATATGATTTCATAACCCTTCATCATTCATTTGAACACATGCCCGATCCTGCATCTGTTGTGAAGCATCTCAGCAGGCTGCTTAATACTGATGGTGTTATAGTTATCAGGATACCTGTGGCCGACTGTCATGCCTGGTATAAATATGGTGAGTTCTGGGTGGGACTTGATGCTCCCCGCCATTTCTTCATACATACCCGAAAGAGCATTGAGATCCTTCTGAACAACACTGATCTTTTTATAGATGATGTTGTATTTGATTCAGGACCGCTTCAGTTTCTGAGAAGTGAAAAATATAAGAGAGGTATGATACAGTCTGCTCCGGATAATATCTTTACGAAGGAGGAAATTGAAAGTTACACAAGGGAGGCTGAGATGCTTAACCGCACAGGGAAAGGAGATATGGCTTGCTTTTTTATAAAGAAATAATAACCGGGTAATCTGAATAATGAAGCGTCAGGTTTTGATATTATCATTCTGGAATCCTACTGAAAGAAATCCCCAGCAGGGAATTTTCATCCAGGACCAGGCAGCTGCAGTTTGCTCACTCAGGGAGGATATCATTTTTCTGCAGGTCAACGTATTGCCTTCAAAAAACATTTTCCTGAAAAAGGAAGTAAAGGAATCATCCTTCTTCATAAACAGGAAAATCACTATAAATCTTTACTCTCTTTTATGGAAGTTCTGGTTTGTCAATCCCTGGCTTCTGTCGGGAATAATTAAAAGAATACTTCTCCGGCAATTTCCGGAAATAAAGCCTGCCCTGATACATTCAAATGTTATTTTCCCCTGCGGAATTGTTGCATATCTCCTGGCCAAAAAATATAGCTCTGAACTTGTAATTTCCGAACACTGGTCAAAAGCAGAAAAGCTTCTGAGGCATCCATTATTTGGCAGGACTGCACTGAATGCCTATCTGAAAAATAAAACGGTCATCACAGTATCAAAATTTCTTGCAGCCAGGATAGAGGCTGCCACCGGGCATCTAAATATTAAGGTAATACCAAATATTGTGGATACAGCCCTTTTTTCATATAAACCGAAAGAGTATTATGACGGAAGCAGACTGGTCTGCACATGTGTTGCTAACTGGAAGCCGCCAAAGCGGCTTGACCTGATAATAGATTCTCTTGCTTTGTATGTAAGAGAGTCAGGATGCAGGGTGATTCTTAATGTTGTTGGCAATGGAACTCAGACTGAAAGTTTTAAAAAAGCTCAAGTTCCCGCAAATCTCAGCATTGTCTGGCACGGTTATCTTGATAAGAAAGAAATAGCATCATTGCTTCAGAGATCGCATCTGTTTCTTCATGCATCTGAAATTGAGACTTTTTCGATTGTAACTGCAGAGGCTCTTTCAACAGGGACACCTGTCCTGGTTTCAGACAGGGGAGCATTACCTGAACTGGTACATGATAAAAACGGTGTGCTTGCTGAAAATAACTCAGAAACATGGCATAAAAAGATCTGTGAAATAATTAACAAAAGATTTGATAATGAATTAATTGCAAAGGAGAACCAGACAAGGTACTCAGCAGAAACAATTGGCCAATCAATCCTGGAAGTATATAATAAAGTTTTTAATGAATAGAATTATCCGGATTAACTGAATATTTTTGCCGTTTAGAATATTGAAATAATAAAACTTCAACATGGAAATTCCAGAAAAAATCAAGCCTGTTATTCCACATTTCCTGGCTGTTATCATATTTATCCTTTTGTCAATGGTATATTTCTATCCGTTGCTGGAGGGAAAGGTTATGCATACCAATGACGGTACTGTTGCCCAGAATGCAGCAAAGGAGATATCAGACTTCAGGGCCAAATATGGCGAGGAACCGCTATGGACAAACAGCATGTTCAGCGGAATGCCCGCTTACCTGATCTCAACAATTTACAAGGGTAATATTATGAGGGCCGTAAATACGGGCCTAAACTTACTTAAGCATCCGGCTTCGTCAATTTTTCTGATAATGCTTGGTTTCTATTTTCTGCTCCTGATGTTCAAAGCCGACTACAGGCTCTCAATTGCCGGAGCTATTGCCTATGGATTCTCAACATATTTCTTCTTTATACTTGCAGCAGGACATAATACAAAAGCTCTTGCAATAGCTTATATGGCACCAATGATCGGAAGTATAATATATACATACAGGTATGATGCCTTAAAGGGAGCTCTGATTGCAACATTCTTCATGACACTTGAGATTCTTGCAAACCATCCGCAGATTACATATTATGCACTTTTATGTGTCCTGGTCTTTATCCTGCTTGAATTTGTTTATGCCTTAAGGGAAAAGGAGATAATGAAATTTATCAGGAGTTCTCTTTTTCTGGTAATTCCACTTGCACTTTCGGTCGGGATGAATTTCAACTCCCTCTTTTCCACATATGAATATGGAAAGTATTCCACCCGAAGTAAATCGGAGCTTGTTACAAATGACCCTGATAAAACCTCCGGACTTGACAGAGGCTATATAACACAATGGAGTTATGGCATTGAAGAGACTATGACTCTTCTTATCCCTAATTTCAGGGGAGGTGCAAGCAAACCCTTTGACCGTACATCTGAAACCGTTACAGTGCTGAAAAGGAATAATGCATCCCAGTATGTATCTCAGTTTCAGCAGTACTGGGGATCGCAGCCATTAGTCGATGGTCCGAGGTATGTAGGTGCCATTATATTTTTCCTCTTTGTGCTTGGGCTCATAACCGTTAAAGGACATGAAAAATGGTGGCTGATGATTGCCACGATCCTTTCGGTAACGCTGGCATGGGGGAAAAACTTTTTGCCATTTACTGATCTCTTTCTCGACTATTTTCCGGGGTACAATAAGTTCAGGGCGGTTACAACAATCCTTGTAATTGCCGAGTTCTGCATCCCCTTTCTGGCCATCCTTGCTCTCAGGGACATTTTTAACGGAACTACAAATAGAAAAGAATTAATAAAAGGAATAAAAATTGCGGCCGGCATAACCGGCGGGCTGACCCTGATCTTTTTTATATTCCCTGGGGTCGCAGGTTCATTTATTTCACCGTTCGAATCGGGATCAGAACTGCCAGAATGGCTTTCATCTGCTCTCAAAGCCGACAGGGAAAAACTACTGAGAGGAGATTCCCTCAGATCTTTTATGCTCATTATAATGGCGGTCACCATAATCCTTGCCTTCACTTATGAAAAGCTTAAAAAAGAATATGCCATTCTCCTCCTTGCTGTCCTTTTCCTTGGTGATATGTGGTTAGTTGACAAGCGTTATCTCGGTTCTGACAGGTTTGTAAGAAAAGAGGCAAAAGCCAAAATGCAGACTCCTTCAGCAGCCGATGCATTTATCCTTCAGGACGATTCCCATTTCAGGGTACTTAATTTAAGCGTATCAACCTTTAATGATGCATCAACTTCGTATTTTCATAATTCTATCGGAGGCTATCACGGAGCAAAGCTGAAAAGGTACCAGGAGCTTATTGATTCTTCGTTGAGCAGAGACTTATCTCTCATAATGACTGTTGGAAATTCAGCAAAATCACTTGAGGATTTTGAAGCTGCTTTCATAAATACTCCTGCCCTGAACATGCTGAACACGAAATATGTGATTTTCAATCCCGAAGCTCCTCCGCTAGAGAATAAGAATGCTCTTGGTAATGCCTGGTTCGCTGAAAGCCCGGTTCTTGTTGAAAATGCCAATGAGGAGATTTCCATGACCTCCAGGATTGATCCTTCAAAACAGGCCGTTATTGACAAGAGATTCAGCGAATTTGTAAAAAACAGTTCATACCCTGTTTCGGCAGGTGACTCTATCTCTCTTCTGTCATATAAAGCCAACGAACTGGTTTACAGGAGTAATTCTTCAGGAGATAAGCTTACGGTATTTTCAGAAATATACTATCCTGCCGGATGGAAAAGCTTTATTGATGGGAAAGAGGTTCCTCATTTCAGGATCAATTATGTACTTCGCGGAATTATTATACCATCTGGAAATCATGAGATCAGGTTCAGATTTGAACCTTCCTCGTACCATACCGGTACAACAATTTCCTATGCAAGCTCTGGGATATTTATTTTACTCATATTAGGTTATTTCCTCAGAAACTTCAGATCAGAAAAAAAGATTGAATAACATGATTCATCACAAGAGCTGTCCGGTTTGTTATTCATATGATCTCAGGCTGAGACTTCTGTGCGCTGACCATTTTAAAAGCAGGGAAACATTTCCGGTTTTTACATGCGCAATATGCGGTTTCTCATTTACCCAGGATCATCCGGGAGATGATGTGATCGGATCATACTATGAATCGGATGAATACATATCGCACACAGATACTTCCAGAGGTCTGGTGAATAAGATCTACAAAACCGTAAGGAGCATGATGCTGCGTAAAAAGAGGAATATGGTTGAGAAGATGACCGGACTTGAAACGGGCAATATTCTGGATATAGGCAGCGGTACAGGACATTTTTTATCGATCATGAGGAATTCACGCTGGAGTGTTAAGGGAATTGAGATCAATGAAAAAGCCAGGGCTGCATCATCTGAGAAATTTGGTCTCGAAATTATTCCCCCTGAAGCTAAAAGTACACTGGAGAAAGCATCTTTTGATTGTATCACCCTGTGGCATGTGCTGGAACATTTCAGTGATCTGCACAATTATATTGCCGAAATCCATCGTCTTCTTAAACCGGGAGGAATCTGCATTATTGCCGTACCCAATATCGACTCATATGATGCACGGCACTTCGGACAGTACTGGGCTGCCTTTGATGTTCCCAGGCATTTATGGCACTTCAATCCCGATACTTTCGGATTCCTGTTTGAATCAAGAGGTTTTAAGGTAACGGATATAAAAACATTGCCGCTGGATGTCTTCTATATATCAATTCTGAGTGAACGGTATAAAGGAAACAAAATGGCATTCTTAACCGGTATTGTAAAAGGATCGTACTTTGCTTTTCTAACATTGTTCAACAAAAGAAAATGCAGCTCTCTGATCTACATAATGAAGAAATGGGGCGGTTGTCTCTAAAGCTTTTTCCCCACGAATTACCCCTAAATCCCCAGGGGGGACTTATTGATATTCCGCAACTTAATAAAGCCCCCCTCGGGGGGTTTGGGGGTTTGAGCAATCAATACCTGTCAAGCCAGCGGTACTTGCGTTTATTATCACCGAATTTAAGGGCGAAGTTTATCTCATGGGTTCCATAAGTGACTTTTTGCAGTTCTGACATTGTGAAGTCAAAAGCATAACCGATATATACATTCTGATACTTCACACCCACCGTGGAAATAATCGCTTTGCTTGTCCTGTATGCAAGACCTGCCCAGAAATCTTCATGGAAGATGTATGTTACCCCTATATCAGCCATTGGAGTAAGCTGCTCTGAAGTGGTGAAAAGGAATGCAGGCTGAATAATATTATAAGGTCCATGGCTGAAATCGTATGAACCGAACATATAATACTGTCTCTCAAGACTGAAGTTCTGATAAGCAGCAGCACCGCCAATTTTTCCTGATGCTTCAAAGAGCTGATCAACTGATACTCCAAAACTATATTTTGCATTAAGCAGATATACCCCGAATGTGGCATCAGGAATAAATAATCCTCTCCTGAGGGTGCTGTTCAGAAGGGGATCATTCTGATCTTCAAAATCAACCTGTTCTTCATCTATCTTATAATGATATCCATTAGCTGAAAGTCCGAAAGAAAGCTGTGTGCTGTTTCTTATCCAGGTATGATAAGCATACGAAAGCTGGAATCCGTTTCGTTTAATCAAACCGTTATTATCAGAAAATATATACCCGCCCAGGCCTACCTTTCCGTCTGACTTTGGCCTGTAAACCTGGCGTTTAACACTTGTCTGCTTAAGGATATAACTTCTTTTAAGCAATCTTGTCTGCCATGAGAATGAAACCGTCCTCGGAGCCCCTTTATATCCAACCCACTGCTCCCTGGCTGTAAGAGAGAAACTTGTATATCCGTCACTTCCTGCAACAGATGGATTCAGGAGGAATTTATTATAAAGATACTGGCTGAAAACTGGCAGCTGCTGACCAAGGGCATAGCTACCTGTCAGTAATATGAATAATATTGTTGCCTTAATTCTCATCTGTTTTCAATATTGCAATTTACCTTACAATAGTTATAGTTCCAATAATTTCCTTTTTACCATTATGCAGATCAATAATATAATGGTATGAATCTATTGGAAGAGCCTTGCCGTTCCTGCGTCCATCCCATGGCTGCGGATATCCTTTTGCTGATTTCCATATATTTAATCCCCATCTGTTGAAAATCTTCACTTCAGCTTCAGGATAAAGGTCTATATTGTCAATGTTCCATTCATCATTTATCAGGTCTCCGTTGGGTGAAATGGCATTAGGTATAATCAGACATGACTCATTTTCGGGTTCTACATTTACAGAGTCTTTTACCACACATCCATTAAGGTCCCTGACAGTGAGTGAATAGAATCCTGCTGTAATGTCAGTCAGACTATTACCTGTTGAATTATCAGACCATCTGTAAATATAATCTGCCCCTGGAACACCTCCTGTTACTTCTGTTACAATCGATCCGTCAGGCATATCCGGACAGAATGGCTCGTCTATCGTAAAGTTGATTTTTATTGAATCGGGCTGTGTAAGTTCAACTGTAGAACTTGCGTAGCAGTTATTTGCATCGGTGATAATTACGCTGTATTCACCGGCAGGCAGATTATTTCTTGTTTTTCCGAACAAGCCGTCAGACCACAGGTATTCAACATTTTTAACCGGATTAATGGGTTCGATACCGATATACCCTGTGCTTTCGCCTGCGCAGTTAATATTGTATCCTCCTGCAGTACTTGAAGAGAGGCTCACAGACATGCCAAGCTGACCGGGCTCGGTGAGTACAAATGTTTGTGTTACGTTACAAGCCAGGCTGTCAGTAATCTGCAGAACATAGGTACCTGCCCTGAGTCCTGAAATAGCCGGTGTTGTTGCTGTGAATCCAGAAGGCCCGGTCCATGTGAAAATGAACGGAGGCGTACCATTGGTGGTTGTTATCTTAATTGATCCGTTCGACATATTGAAACAGCTGATATTATAACCATTGTAGTCAGACAGTACTGAAGTATACTGTAACGGAGGAGGATTAACAACGCGCGCAGAACCTGTCATCTGGCAACCGTTGAAATCAGTTACAGTTACTGTGTAGGTACCTTCTGTCAGACCTGAAATGTCTTCAGTTGAAGCACCATTTGACCAGAGATAAGTATATGGTCCGGCTCCACCCGAAACTATCAGATTAATTGACCCGTCATTGAATACTCCTGAAGCACAGGTTATGTTCTTCTCAATGAAATTAAGCTGAATAGCATCCGGTTGAGTCAAGGTAACCTCAATAGAATCCTGGCAGCCATTTATATCCCTCACTTTAAGCTTATATGTTCCTGCCATAACAGAATTCTGATCTTCAACACCGGCTACGAGGCCTGATCCATTCAGTGTGCTCCATACATACTGATAGGTACCCGGGATACCACCGTTGACTGTTATCTGAACTGATCCGGTACCCCCATTACAATTGATGTTATATGCACCGTCGGTGGATACTGATCTGGAAGCTGTCAGCGTAATATCGGCAGGTTCCTGCAGTGTAAACGAAGGAACAGGTGAAAGTATACATCCGTTAAGGTCTCTTACTGTACAAGTATACGTACCTGCCTTAAGTCCTGAAATATCTTCAGTAACAGAAGTAAAGCCACCAGGACCTGACCATAAATAAGTATAGTTGCCAGAACCTCCTGTTACAGTCATGTTGATATAACCGTCTGAACTCCCGTTGCAAGAAATATTATAGGTACCGTCAGGTTTAATGGAGACTTCGGATGCAGCCAATACCATACCGTCAGGTTCAGTGATCGTTATACTGTCTGTTTTAATACAGCCTTTGAAATCAGTGGTATGCAGATAGTATTTGCCAGCAGTTATATTATCAAGTCTGTTTAAAGTATCTATTCCTGTAATAGAGCCGTTTATTGTGGTCCACTTGTACCTGTAACCACCGTTACCTCCGCTTATGGACTTCACCCATACAGAACCGTCATTATAACCTTTACACGAAATATCAAAGTTACCGTCGTATTTTTTTGTTTCAAATGTAACCTGGATAATCTCCGGTTCATTTATATTTTTATTGGTCTGCTCAAATGAGTTATTATAGCATCCGTTTGCATCCTTTATATAGAGTGTGTAATCTCCCGCCGGCAGACCAGGCCAGATAACAAACTGATCTTTGTTCACCAGGAACCCATGCATGTTGGTTGTTGTAGTATCCTGACCACTACCCGTGATCCAGTATTCGAAAGGTGAAACACCTGATGAACTGCTCAGTTCCACCAGTTCAATCTGACCATCGCTGGCTCCCGGACAACTGGTTGCAAAACCTGTAACAGGATCTACCGGCACATTCATATATGAGTCGAGTGTTGCACCAACAACCGCAATGCTTGAGGAATTGATACAATTCAGATAATCCCTTACCTTGACTGTCCAGAAACCACCCCGCCTGTTCACCAGTTGAGAAAGATTATACCCTGAAACCGTATCATTAACAGGTCGCTTCCATTCAAAAAAGTATCCTAATGATCCTCCAGCTCCTCTAGAGGTAATTGCCATGAGTGATGCATCCGATCCTCCGTCACAGCTGAGAGGTTTTGTAATAATAAGATTTTGTAACGGTCTTGCATGTACCTTTGTCTCTAACGGAGTCTCGATCCCTGACGGACATCCAAGTGCAGGCACTGTTGTTGTAACATTAAAGAATACTGACTGAACCGTGTCGCTGCTGTTAGTATACGGGAACGACAGAACACTTCCGTAGGCAACATTTGAAGCAGGAGTTCTGTTACCTCCTACCACAGTTGTGGGAGCTGTTGAGGTTATATTGTAATCAAATCTTATAACGCCATTCATTGTCATTGTTGAAGGTGAAACAAGCGTCATACTTGTTGATTCTCCGTAACACATCTCCTTCATTACCGGAATAATCCTCGGGCGCGGGTTGACAGTAATTGTGGCATATATCGGAAGCCCTGTACAGTAAGTCGGGGCAGGACCTATAGGGATTATTTCGAATGTAATCGTTATAGGAGCATCGGTTGTATTCTGGAATGATCCGGCCAAAACATCGCCTATATTATTTTCTGTACCAGTTACCGGTATTGAAGTGATTATACCAGATGGTTGTGTCCTGCTCCATGTAAATATAGTCCCCGGATTATAATAACTTAGTCCGAGTACCAGATCCTCAAACGGAACTTCCGAACACTCATGATCCTGGGCAGCAGGTGTTACATTTGCTACAGGGATCTTCATAACAACAAGTGTTGCAGAAGTGCTGATTGTCGTGTTTCTGTACCTGTCTCGTACAACACAGTAGTAATTACCTGCATCGGTAAGGACTGCCTCATTTATTACAAGAGTGCTGGATCTGTTTCCTGTATAGTGAGGACCACTTACGATCGGATTCCCGTCTTTATACCACATGTAGGTAAGGGGACCAGCACCTGAGGCAACTACAGTGAAGGAGGGATAAGTCATTTCGCATACTGTCAGGTCATCCGGATGATCTGTTATAAGAGGGTTAGCCCTGCCAAGTCCAAATTGGGTACCCGAAGGTGAAATATTGCCTGTAAGGCTATTCCTCTTAATCAGAGTCCCTGATGCATCGCTGTGCACTCCGTCAAGCATCCAGTTTCCGGACCCTGTTCGCTTTATCACACGGGTAATATCCCTTACAGTATCAATGGAATTCGTAAATCCTTCAGCTTCCAGAGTAACACTATAATTTGTGGATGAAAAACTGTTCCTGGCAGTCATGCTCCAGTAACCTGCCGTATAGGCACTGTCTATCTCCATTTCAGGACTGGCTGAAACATCAGCCAGGGGAAGACCTGCATTTCCCGGAGGAGGGGCTATCAGGAATTCAGTAAGGACTGATCCGGTTGTTGGAGGCGTATTTGTAATCAGTGTGGCCGCATTATAATATGATGGTCTTGAAATATTGCTCATAGGGAACAGGTATGTTCCTGCCTGGCCGACTCCTCTCTCAAATTGTCCGAAGATCCTGCTTTTGGTTGTTGATGTGTAGATAAGGGACGCCGCAGCCTGGTTGACAAGGAATAACTTAAATCCTGCAGCATTAATATTTCCGTTAATAATTGAGAGATTTCCAATAACCTGAACAAGATTATTATCAAGTTTGACTGTAAAACCTGAAGAAGCACCGGTGTTCGCAACAGAAAGATTATAGAATGTCTCAGGTGCAGGTTTAGTTATCAGCTGTTCGGCCGATCCGTTGAATATAACAGTACTCAGTCCATAATTGAAGGTGCCCGGATTGGTCCAGTTTCCTCCCAGCCTGAAAGTCCCGTCTCCTGAAGTAATCGAACTTACATTGTTTGTAAAATTGCCTGACAGGTTTATTGTCCCGTTGTTCTGGAACCTGGCAGTAAATACACCTGAAGTATTTGTCATATCCTTTGTGACAACAGCAGCACCTGAAGTGATTGTAATGGCTGCCTGGTTATTCGATATAACCTGTCCTTCAGCAACAAAGGGCAGACATAACAGCAAAGAGCAGAGTACCGGAATACTCAGTCTCAGGGCTATCGTAAGCTCTGGTCTCTTTTGCATTTTATGTCCTGTCCGAATGTTCAACTATAATACTTTTTGTTGCTGGGTGCTGGGTGCTGGGTGCTGGGTCTCTTCTCCCAGTCGCCTGACGCCCGTCGCCTTTATCTTACTTCTTCCCTTTCACTTCCATAAGTGTAATATCATAAACGAGTGCAGTATTTGGAGGTATCAGATTCGGCACACCGGCAGGACCGTATCCAAGCACTGATGGTACGAAAACTCTCCAAACCGATCCTACGGGCATAAGCTGTATTGTCTCGCTAAGTCCCGGTATAAGCTTGTTTGTTGCTGTTGTTATTGCCTGTTTCTTCTTGAATGTATCCTCGAATACTGTTCCATCGGGGAATACACCAATAGCGTTTATAACCACAGTATCAGCTGCATTTGGTCTCACCCCCTGTGCTGCCTTAACAACAATATAGTGTACTCCGTTGGGAAGGACACCAACACCTGGTTTGCCCTTTAGTGCAGCGAAGAGCTGGTCCTCGAGTTGGCGGCTGCGTGCGCTCTGCACTATGAGCTGGTAGTTTGCCACCAGGGGAGCAATTACCGAATCAGGTATTGCCGTTGGTTTATTCTGCATCACATCGCTCATGCCCCTGTCGAACAGGGTCTTGTTTGAAATTCCGAAGCCATTCTTGACGAACCACTGGCCAATGAAGGCACCGAGGGTGTACTGAACTGTATCGGCTGCTGAGGTTAGTTTTACAGGAGCTACAGGCTTTGCAGCAGGCTGTTGTGCTACCAGGTTGATTGTGATCAGGATTGTAACAAATGTTACAATTGTTGATTTGAAGTGTTTCATATTTTTCGTTTATTGTATTCCGTTTCGTGTTGTCCGTTTTATCATTTATCTATCTAACTCCTTTCCTGTACTGTCATTGCGAGTCCCGCCCTGCGGGACGAAGCAATCATTACCAACCTTCCTGATGACAGTCTTCATTCTTACTTTTATCTTTTTACTTTTGGCTTTGCTTAAACCCTATTCTTGGGCGATTCTTTTGATCTAATTCCTTTATTTTCATTTCTTCAAACTGTTTCAGGTACTCAAAAATCAACATTATTTTATCATCATGATCAGTAAGCTTGCTGTTCATCTTTTGTATTTCAAGCAAAATGTCTTTATGCATCAGCATCATTTCACGCATTTTATTGAAAATTCTTACAATCTGAATATTTACACTGATTGCCCGTTCGGAATTCAAAACACTGGCAAGCATAACAGCACCATGCTCTGTAAACGCATATGGCAGATATGGAGAAAACTTCAGCTTTTTGAGGTGGTCGCAATTTGCGACCAGTTCTTCTTTCTCACCGATCGTGAGCTGGAACATGAAATCAACAGGAAATCTTTTAATGTTCCTTTTTACTGCTTCATTAAGTCTTTTTGTTGATACACCATATAACTCTGCCATATCACTATCAACCATAACGCGCTGATCTCTGATAATGAAGACTTTGCTCATTATAACTTCATCCGGAATTATTTTTGTCTTTTCAACTTTTTGCATCTCCAATCGTCTTTTGCCTTTTGCCTTGTGTCTTTTGTCTTGTTCCTTATTACTTTACGCCCTAAACCTTATTCTTGCCAACTGCCAACTGCCAACTTTGTCCCTTGTTCCATGTTCAAGGTTCCAGGTTCAATATTCATCTCTCCTCTTTTCGCTCTCCGCTCACTTCTCTCTCATCTTCCTTGTGTCTTGTGTCTTGTTTCTTTTGTCTTATGACTTTTGTCTTGTGTCTTATAATGTTTTTATGAATACCTTTACACGCCTGTTTATCAAAGATTTCACCTTCTTCCACTGAAGATTCTTGTCCTTAATAATAAGCGGCCAGTCTGACAGATCGGCTTCATCAAAAAAATTGAGACTCTTTATTGCATGTAAAATATTAATGTCTTCATATTTAGTCGAATAGAACTCTATAATCTGCTTTACAGAATAAATCTGCAGAAGAAAATAAAGATCCACGAAGTCCTTAGATCTGGTTCCGTTTCCGGCAATTACATTTACTTTCATCGCAGCAATATCAGAAGGAGAGTACAAACGGATTGCTTCAATTGTAATTATCTGATCAACAATTCTGTAACAATGAGCAATTAAGTCCACTTTAATATCCCCGATACTTCCTTTAAGTGTATTGGGGGCGGAGAAGTCAGGTTTAAAACTATAATTAAAGCGCAGGTGATCGAGATAATATTCACTGTCGAAGGGATTCAAAGAAAACAGATCCAGATCATTGGAGATCCTGTGACCCAATTGCAATGCAAGTCCTGTTCCACCGGCAAGGTGGAAATTATCAAACAAAGGATCCTGACAGATTTTTCTCAGGAGTTCCAGTGTTTTTGGACTGATTGTTTCTTTGTATAACATTTAAATTCCTTCTTTGGAATATTTAAGTACGTCGACACAAAATTCAGAGTTCTGTTATCAAGATATCCTATTTTTACAACTGCATCTGCCAACTCTCCCGAAGTATAGAAATTAATAAGTTCTCTGAATTCCTGAAGGTTTCCGCGAGTGATTATCCTTTCAATAATCAGTATGCGTGAATCGTAAGGATCAAGTTTCCCGGGATCTACATCCCAGAATAAAACATTTCTCATCCGCAGATGCCTGCCTCTGTTTTTAAGTTCAATCATTTTCCTGTTCCGTATTTTTGTCAATTAATATTTTGAATATTCAATGCATCTTTACACATCACCCTCTACCCTCACTTCTCTCTTCTCTTCCTTTTGTCGTGTGTCTTGTGTCTTGTGTCTTTTGCCTTTTGTCTTTTAACTCTACGCTCTCTTTTTGCCAACTGCCAACTTTGTCCCTTGTTCCAGGTTCAATATTCCTCTCTCCTCTCTACGTTCTACGCTCACTTCTCTCTCCTCTTCTTACTTTTGTCTTTCGCCTTGTGTCCTGTGTCTTTTAATCTATTGATTTATATATTCGAACACTGTTATATAAATATGATCTGCTGTTTCAATTACTTTTTGAATTTCCTTATCAGAAGGTAAAATGTTGAATCCTCCGACCGGATATCTATTTCCCACATAATAATCAGTGGCTATTTCAAGTATTTCTCTTAACTCCGGATTGAATTTGATAAATTTTTCAGCCTGACTTAAAAGAACCATCAAATCGTGTGTTTTTATAATTGTTTTATTATGAAAAGCAGGCAGGGCTTTTAAGCTTTTCTCGATAGACTGATGCAATTCAATCCCGATAACATCATTAGTATGCTTCGCTTCAAACAATATTTTTGCAGCATCAAGATTGTGTTTTGCTATTACAATCCACTCGGATGCTATTGATCTATTTTTCATATACCGTTCTCCCTTTACTCATAATTTCTTTATAAACGGAATCGCCCTTTTCAATGCGTTTATCAATATGTTCCTGACTATCAAGCAGCAGATCAACCGGAACATTCTGATTATAAATAATATCCCGCAAATGAGTCCGAATATTAATCCTTAACTTCCGGGCATTGACAGGTTTTACATTTTTGATAACAAACAAATCGACGTCACTATCCTCATTTGGTGTTCCATAGGCGTAGCTCCCAAAAAGTATTATCTTCTCAGGATCGAATTGTTTAATCCGGTCAACCAATTGTTGTATAACAGATTCTGTTACCATTTTTTACCAGTATTGAACTATTAAATTGACTCCCAATAATTCTGACAGGGCGTTATTAATCATCGCGTATTGATTTTCAATTATTAGAACTTTGCTCATAATGATCTCATCCGGAATTATTTTTGTCTTTTCAACTTTTTGCATCTCCAATTGTCTTTTACCTTCAGTATTGCTTCTTGTTTCTTGTTTCTTGTTTCTTGTTTCTTGTTTCTTTTATCTTTTATCTTTTGCCTAGTCACTTTCCACTCTACGCTTTTGCCAACTGCCAACTGCCAACTGCCAACTTTGTCCCTTGTTCCATGTTCAAAGTTCCAGGTTCAATATTCATCTCTCCTCTCTACGCTCTACGCTCACTTCTATCTCCTCTTCCTTGTGTCTTGTGTCTTGTGCCTTGTGCCTTGTGCCTTGTGCCTTGCGCCCTGAGTCATAACATAGGGTACACTTTCTTCATACAGAGTATCCGGACACAAGTCCAGTCCGTTTATCCATTGAATACTTCCCAGAACACATTTAACTGAATTGAATACCTTTTCATCGCGAAGCTCATTAAACAGCCCTTTTGTGAGATAAGGTTTCACATCAAAGATTTTTACCTCTCCGTTTGTGAAAGTAAGTTCCAGGTTAAAGTTGTCAGTCGCTTTGACTTTTGCGATCCGTGGATTCATCTCTGCTATTTTAATGGTTCAATTGTAAATAATTTCTGACCTTCAATTGCAAGTGTCCAGTCAGCCATAAGCTCCTCTTTGTGAATTTCTATCCATGCTTCAATGAGCTTTCTTTTGTTTCCCGGCAGAATTCCTTCCAACAAGTCACCTGTTTCAATTGCAAAGACTGACTCCTTATCCTGGTATTTAACATGTATATGAGGCAAATGATGTCTCTTATTATCAAGATAATACATTGAAACTATAAGCCCGTAAAACATTGAAATTATTGCCATTTCTTTCTACTTTTGTCTTTTGCCTTGTGTCTTATTACTTTACGCCTTACGCCTTCTTCTTGTCAACCGCCAACTGCCAACTTTGTCCCTTGTTCCATGTTCAAGGTTCCAGGTTCAATATTCATCTCGCCACTCTACGCTCTCCGCTCACTTCTCTCTCTCCTCTTCCTTTTGTCGTGTGTCTTGTGCCTTGTGCCTTATTACTCTATACCTTCTTCTTGCCAACTGCCAACTGCCAACTTTGTCCCTTGTTCTATGCTCTAGGTTCCAGGTTCAATTTTCATCTCTCCTCTCTACGTTCTACGCTCACTTCTCCCTCCTCTTCCTTTTGTCTTGTGTCTTGTGCCTTGTGCCTTGTGTCTTTTGCCTTATCAATCTACGCTTTACGCCCTACGTCTTCTTGCCAACTGCCAACTGCCAACTTTGTCCCTTGTTCCATGTTCAAAGTTCCAGGTTCAATTTTCATCTCTCCTCTCTATGCTCTACGCTCACTTCTCTCTCCTCTTCCTTGTGGCTTGTGTCGTGTGCCTTGTGTCTTGTGTCTTGTGTCTTGTGTCTTGCTTCTATCCTTTCACCTCCATAAGTGTAATATCATAAACCATCGCTGTATTTGGCGGTATCAGATTCGGCACCCCTGCCGGACCATATCCAAGCACTGATGGTACAAAACTCTCCATACCGATCCTACAGGCATGAGCTGGATTGTCTCGCTCAGTCCGGGGATAAGCTTGTTTGTTGCTGTTGTTATTGCCTGTTTCTTCTTGAATGTATCCTCGAATACTGTTCCGTCTGGGAATACTCCTAACGCATTGATAACCACAGTATCAGCCGGATTTGGTCTTATTCCCTGCGCTGCCTTTACAACAATGTACTGTACCCCATTGGGCAGCACACCCACACCCGGTTTACCCTTTAGTGCGGCAAAGAGCTGGTCCTCGAGCTGTCGGCTGCGTGCGCTCTGCACTATCAGTTGATAGTTCGATACCAGGGGAGCTATTACCGAATCTGGTATTACCGTCGGCTTTTTCTGCATCACATCGCTCATGCCCCTGTCGAACAGAGCTTTGTTTGAAATTCCGAAGCCATTCTTCACATACCATTTGCCTATGAAGGCACCGAGGGTATACTGGACAGTGTAGGCTGCTGAAGTTAGATTAACAGGAGCCGCTGACTGAGCAGCAGGTTTTGCAGAGGGCTGCTGGGCATGAATGCTGACTGCGAAAAGCAGGATTGCGAGAAGAATAAGTGTTGATTTTATGTGTTTCATACAAATTAGTTAAAATTATATTAATTCCAGGTCTTTCTATTACATTCATTTGATATTTCAAATCTCATTCATAAGCACTCAATGACTAATTCTATCATCTAATCAAGCAAAAATCGGTTCCATCATATACTACAATATATACACCACCATTTCTTATATCATTTGGACTCAACCCTGTTCCTGTTCTACGCACAATATTTTTTTGTGGCAATGTATTTACAGTTAGTGTTGCGGCTCCAGTATTGTCAAAACTTGCCTTAAAAATGACCATCAATCCAGTTGTAAGACTAGTTGGAGCAGGAGATAGGTTAACGACGTAATTATTACTTCCTGCAGCATCAACGCCATAATTGAATCCTCCGTTTATTGTCGTACTATTAGCATTTATTTTTACAGTTCCTGAAGGGGCAGTTGTGTTATCGCCTAAAATAATAGTGTTTGCCAAATCTCCAGTACCAATATTTATTGTTTTTGCTCCAGTACCACCTGTTCCTAAATTAATTGTCTGAACTCCAGTACCGGTGCCGATATTAATATTCCCAGTTTGCGCACCAGTTCCTCCTATTGTTATTGAACCAGTTGTCATACCATTTCCTATATTAACTAATCCGCCATTTGAAGTATGATTAATATTAACAGTTTGTGCTGTGGCAGCAGTATTTGTACCTATTGTTATTGTACGTGCTGCATTTGAAACTCCAATATTTAAAGCTCCAGTACCTGATTCTATGGATGTTGTTCCTGTTGAAGCACCATCACCAATAGTTATAGTTTTTGCTCCTGTACCTCCGGCACCAATTGCAATAGTTTGAATGCCTGAACCTCCAATCGTGACAGACCCTGTTGAACCTCCTGTATTGATATTTGTTGGCTGATTATTGCCTGCATTCAAATTTATTCCGCCAGCTCCTGAATTAACATTAGTTGTGCTTGCAGTACTACCAATAGCTACAGTACTAGCTCCTGTCAAGCTTGAACCAACATTGAGCGTCTGAACCCCCGTTCCTCCGATTGTGACTGTACCTGTTGTTGTTCCTGAACCAATATTGGTAGTGTTTGCAGCTGAGTTTTCATTAAGTGATACTGTACCCCCATTAGCTGTAAGACCAGCATTGAACGTTTTTGCTCCTGCAAACGTCTGGGCTCCTGTTGTTACAACTCCACCAAAAGATGCATTTGCAGGTTCCAGATTAAGTACTTGACCCGTCAATGTTGCTCCATTAACATTAGGACTGGATCCAATCCCACCAAGTGATATGTCACCTGAATTTGTTCCATAAATTGTTGCATTATCTGTAACAGTTAATGTTTTGCCATCAGCAATTGTCAATGTAGAGCCTGTTGCCGGGGTTGATATTATTACTTTATTGAATGATGTGGCATTCAGTGTTGTAAATGTTCCCGGTGCAGATGAACTTCCTCCAATTGTTGTGCCATCTATAGCTCCGCCATTGATATCTACACTTGTTAAGGTAGCCAAACCACTAGTGTTAATTGTGCCTGTTCCTATAGACAATGCACCAGTTACTGCTCCTCCGGTTATTGACAATGTCCCATCTGTTAAGGTTGTTCCTGTTACTGTGGTACCTGTTATTGTCGTGCCTGTTATTGATCCTCCATTGGTGATATCATTCGTTCCCATATTGATATCGCCTGTCATCGTACCTCCTGCCAATGCAAGTTTCTCTGCATCAACTTCTAATAATGCTGCCTGTACATCTGTAGATGCCAGATTACCTCCAGGGGTAAATGATACCTCGGCGGCTGTCTGATCATCAGTCTGGGCTTCAAGATCCGTCTCAAGTGACTGTAATGCCGACTTGATACTCTGGTTATCAGGTATGATAGTTCCTGTAAAGGTCCCAAGGGTCGTACTTCCTGCTGCCATCCCTGTCAACGTCTGTATATTATCCTGATATCCGCCGTCTACACTTACATCCCTTGTATCTACTGTACCTGCTGTAACTAAACTACCTACAGTAACTGCTCCTGATGCACTAAGTGTCGTTACTCCTGTTACGGCTCCACTATTGACTGAAAATGATCCGTCAGTAAGTGTAGTACCTGTGATCGTTGTCCCGGTAATTGCTCCTGCATTGGTTATGGCGTTGGTTCCCATATTGATATCCCCTGTCATTGTTCCTCCTGCCAATGCAAGTTTCTCTGCATCAACCTCTAATAATGCTGCCTGTACATCTGTAGATGCCAGA
>Ga0209314_10000116_pt1 | contig 32683 bp, 34 predicted proteins | sample I19B2metaG_FD_184146 | JGI IMG/M metagenome (GOLD analysis project Ga0209314, IMG submission 184146) | Lake sediment bacterial and archeal communities from Gulf of Boni, Indonesia to study Microbial Dark Matter (Phase II) - ​I19B2 metaG... | ecosystem: Environmental > Aquatic > Freshwater >... | reverse complement strand
TGCCCATTCTGTGCATACAGGATCCCGATGTGACTGATAATGATCAGAAAAAGAGGATACTGGAAGGAAACGAATGCTGGACTGAAGATGGGAAATATATCAATTCATCCGATACTTCAACAGGAATCGACATTAATGGTCTTAACAAGGAAGCCGGAATAAAAAAGATTACTGACTGGCTCGAGAAAAAGAATCTTGGAAAAGCTAAAGTAAATTATAAGCTGCGCGACTGGCTTTTCAGCCGCCAGAGATACTGGGGAGAACCATTCCCTGTAATTCACTGGGAGGATGGAGAGATAACTCTCCTTGAGGAAAAGGAACTCCCTTTGCAGCTTCCTGAACTGGAAAAATATCTTCCGGGAGAATCGGGTGAATCCCCTCTTGCCAATGCTGACAAATGGCTGCATGTTACTGACAGCAAGGGGCGTAAGGGAAGACGTGAAACGAATACAATGCCTCAGTGGGCAGGTTCGTGCTGGTACTACCTGCGGTTCATTGATCCCGGAAATGATGAAATGATATTTGATAAGGTGAAGGAAAAATACTGGATGCCGGTTGACCTTTATATAGGTGGCGCAGAACACGCTGTACTTCACCTGCTTTACAGCCGATTCTGGCATAAAGTCCTTTTCGATCTCGGTATTGTATCAACTGATGAACCTTATCAGAAGCTCTTCAACCAGGGAATGATACTTGCATTTGCCTATGAATCAGAGACCGGTATGAAAATTCCCGCCGACCAGGTTGAAGAACATGACGGAAAGTTTTTCCACAGCGAAAACGGAACCGAACTCAGACAGATTGTAGCCAAAATGTCGAAATCACTCAAGAATGTGGTCAATCCTGATGATGTCACTTCAAAATACGGGGCCGATTCATTAAGATTGTACGAGATGTTCATGGGTCCCCTCGATGTAACTAAACCATGGGATGACAAGGGCGTTAAAGGGGTTTTCAATTTCCTTGGGAGAACATTCAGATTCTTCGCAAACAGTGAGAATATTTTTACCGGTAATGAGGATCCTGAAATACTGAAAGGATTGCATCACCTTATAAAAAAGGTGGAAGGCGACATTGAGAATCTTCGTTTCAATACAGGCATATCAGCCATGATGATCTTTCTGAATCTGGCCATGAAAAAAGGAAAAGTATCATATGAAACTGCACTCACATTTTCTAAGGTACTGGCTCCGTATGCTCCCCATCTGGCAGAAGAGATCTGGCAGCTTCTCGGCAACTCCCGGTCACTTACCTATGAACCATGGCCGGCATTTAATGAAGAGTATCTGAAGGAAGATAACTTTGAATATCCTGTATCCTTTAACGGAAAGACGCGCTTCAGCATTCTTCTTCCGGTCTCAGCAACAAAGGAAGAAATTATCAGCGCAGTACTGGCCGATGAAAGAGCAGTCAGATGGCTTGACGGAAAAACTCCCTCAAATGTTATTGTTGTTCCGAACAGGATTGTCAATGTTGTAATTAAGAATTAACCGGCTGATGTCAGTCAGAATTCACATCCTGCTTCCTGCAATTCTGTTTTTGACACTTTACGCCTGTCAGCCATCAGGTAAAAGTGAACCTGAGGAATTTTCTGTGACTACCGATTCATCAACTATATCGACTTCTGATACTGCAACACCGGTCTTTATGTATGGTATCAGATCTGATTCCTTCGATCTTATTCATGGTAAGATTAAACGTAATGGTTTTCTTTCGGAAATTCTGATTCATCATGGGGTTACGATGCAGGAAATTGACCAGGCAGTCAGAAATTTCAAATCGGTTTTCGATGTAAGATCAATACGTGCAGGCAATAAATATGTTCTTTTCTGCGACAGGGACAGTAATGCAAGGGCAAGATATCTTGTTTATGAGCACGATCCGACTACCTGCTATGTGTTCGGTTTCAATGATTCCATATACATAACACCCTACAGGAAAGAAATTAAGAGTGAAATTAAATATGCTTCAGGTACCATTGAGACTTCATTGTGGGAGGCGATGATGGCCGACAGTCTTCATCCGTCTGTGGCAATAGATTTATCGGATATATTTGCCTGGACAGTAGATTTTTTCGGACTCCAGAAGGGAGACAAATTTAAAGTCATTTATGAAGAGTTATTTGTAGATGATAAATCGCTGGGAACAGGAAAGATTTTCGGTGCACAGTTTTGCTGGTCAGGTGACGTTATCACAGCAATCCCTTTTATTCAGGAAGGAAGAGAGTCATTTTTTGATATCGACGGAAACAGCCTGAGGAAGGCATTTCTAAAAGCACCCCTCCAATTTTCGAGGATAAGCTCACGGTACTCAGCTTCAAGGATGCATCCGATACTTAGAATAAGAAGACCTCATCATGGAGTTGATTATGCAGCCCCGGTTGGCACGCCTGTTCATGCAATAGGTGACGGAAGAATTACTTCAGCCACCAGGGAGAACGGATCTGGTCTGATGGTAAGAATACAGCATAACAGCGTTTATTCAACCGCATATCTCCACCTTAGCAGATTCGGAAAGGGAGTTTCAGCAGGCACATACGTTAAGCAGGGTGATGTCATAGGTTATGTTGGAAGCAGCGGACTTTCAACAGGTCCTCACCTGGATTTCAGGTTTTATAAGAATGGCTCACCAGTTGATCCGCTCAAAGTTGAAGCCCCTCCTGTTGAGCCGGTATCGGAAGAAAACCTTTCGAGATTTGAAGTAAATAAAACGGTGGTGCTGGATTTGTTGGAGACATTTGATTAGGTGCTGGGTGCTGGGTGCTGGGTAGATTATCCAGAACCCAGAACCCAGTACCCAGAATCTGTAATAATAAAATATCAGGAAAACTCCGGTAATTTTCTGAGGAGCTCTTCGATTACCCTCGGGAAATGTGCATACTCCAATGCATGTACTTTTTTAGCCAGCGATTCATGATCATCGCCGGGTTCCACTATGCATTTTGCCTGAAAAATAATATCCCCCTCGTCGTAATGGTTGTTTACATAATGAATGGTTATTCCTGATTCCTTTTCACCATTTTCAATAACGGCTTTATGAACAATTTCTCCGTACATGCCTTTTCCGCCATAAGAAGGCAACAAGGCAGGGTGAATATTTATAATCCTTCCTTTATATTTCTCGATTATGTTTTCGGGTACCAGCCAGAGGAATCCTGCAAGGACAATAAAATCAATTCTCTTTTCAATCAGATAATCAAGGATCTTTCGTGTGTCATAAAAATCATGCCGTTCGAAAAAAAGAGTTTCCACACCATAGTTCTCAGCACGGTTTAAAACCATTGCATGACGCTTGTTAGAAAGTACAATAGTTACTTTTGCGCTCTTTTGGGTCGAAAAGTATTTAATTATATTTTCAGCGTTTGTCCCGGATCCTGAGGCAAAAATCGCTATATTCTTCATATAGTGATAATTATAATATTGGTGTTATTTATGTAACAATTAATCAAAATGCTATTATAATACTGATTATCTTTGACTTAAATTAAATGTCAAATAAAAATATATCAAATCTCTTGAAAAATATAGTACAAATATATTTCTTTGCATGGTTCAAAAATTAATATTAATTAAATTTTACAATTATGTCGGACATTGCCACAAGAGTAAAGGAAATTATAGTAGACAAACTTGGAGTTGATGCAGCAGAAGTAACTCCTGAAGCAAGTTTTACTAATGATTTGGGTGCAGACTCTCTTGATACCGTAGAGTTGATCATGGAGTTCGAGAAAGAATTCAATATCGGAATTCCCGATGACCAGGCAGAAACCATAAGCACTGTTGGTGACGCAATAAAGTACATTGAGGAAAATGCAAAGTAATTTGCATTTATAAAAATCCATTTATGAGAAGAGTTGTAGTTACGGGGATTGGAGCATTGACTCCACTGGGTAATAATTTGCAGGAATATTGGGAAGGACTAAAGAATGGTGTTAGCGGTGCTAACATGATCACCTATTTTAACACTGAAAAGTTCAAGACGAAATTCGCCTGTGAATTAAAGAATTACGACTCCTCAAAGTATTTCGACAGAAAAGAGGTTAATAAGCTCGACTTGTACTCTCAGTATGCCATGATCACCACAGATGAAGCTATAATCGATTCGGGACTAAACCTTGAGAAAGTCGATAAGGACCGGGTTGGTGTGATCTGGGCATCTGGCATTGGAGGTCTGGAAACCTTTTTTCTTGCCATTAAAAGCCATGTTCTTGGTGATGGAACGCCTCGTTTCAGCCCGTTCTTTATTCCCAAGATGATCGGAGACATCGCCGCAGGTGTTATTTCTATCAAATATGGCTTCAGGGGACCAAATTTCGGTACTGTTTCAGCATGCGCCTCCTCTACAAATTCAATCATTGATGCAATAAACTATATCCGCTGGGGAAAAGCCGAAATATTCATTACCGGTGGATCTGAAGCATGTGTCAATGAACCAGGAATAGGAGGTTTCAATGCACTTCAGGCTCTTTCCACAAGAAATGAAGAATTCAGTACCGCATCACGCCCATTTGATAAGACACGTGATGGATTCGTCCTTGGCGAAGGATCCGGTACTCTAATTGTTGAAGAATATGAGCACGCTAAAGCCAGAGGAGCAAAAATATATGCTGAACTTGTCGGGACCGGTCTGACTGCCGACGCCTTTCATATGACAGCTCCCCATCCTGAAGGCCTGGGCGCCAGGAATGTTATGAAACTTGCTGTTGAGGATGCAGGTATAAGGCTGGAAGATGTTGATTATATTAATGTTCACGGTACTTCAACTCCGCTGGGAGATATTTCTGAAACCAAAGCAATTATCGATGTCTTCGGCGAACACGCATATAAGCTGAATATCAGCTCGACAAAATCAATGACAGGTCACCTTCTCGGAGCAACCGGTGCAATTGAAGCTATCGCCTCTATAATGGCTGTTAAGTATGATATAGTGCCTCCTACAATCAATTTCAAGGTACCTGATACCGATATTGATCAGAATCTCAATTTAACTCTCAATAAGGCACAGAACAGAAAGGTGAATTACGCCATCAGCAATACATTTGGTTTTGGCGGACACAATGCTTCTGTTGTCATCAAAAAAGCTGAAATATAGTGTCATTATTCCGCAGGAGAATAAATGGTACATACATTCTTGATAAACATGAGTTCAGCTCTCGTTTAAAAAAGATTTTCGGGTTCAGACCTGGAAACCTTAAGCTTTATGAAGTTGCATTCATACACCGTTCGGCAACTTTCTCTCTACCAGATGGTAATAAAATTAATAATGAAAGACTTGAATATCTGGGTGATGCCGTTTTAAGCGCAATCCTTTCAGATTTTCTTTTCGAAAAATTTCCGGATGCCAGTGAAGGATTCATGACCAAGATCAGATCGCGGATAGTCAACAGGGAAATTCTGAATCAGCTTGCTGTTTCCATGGGGATTAATAAAATTCTGATAAGTAATGTAAATTCAATTCACCCTACCAAAAACCTATATGGGGATGCTCTTGAGGCTCTTATCGGATCAGTATTTCTTGATAAAGGATTTAAAAAAACAAAGAAAATCTTTATAAAAAACATTCTGAACAAATACCTCGACCTGGAAACAATTATCAGTACCGATACCGATTATAAGAGTCTTGTATTTGAATGGGTTCAAAAGAACAAATCAAATCTTATTTTCACATATAACGAAGAATATGATTTTAATATGAAAAAATCAGTATTCTCAACCACTCTGATAATTGACAGGCAGGAGATGGGTGTCGGTCAGGGTTCTTCCAAAAAAGAAGCGGAACAGGAAGCTGCAAGCCAGGCCTGGAAAAGACTTAAAGATAATTATTCCATTTAGGAAAAAAATCTCTTTTTTTTTACTTAACTTTATCATTTGTGGCCTGTAAATGATTAAGAGCATACAAAAAGTAAAACGGATTCAGCTGAATGTCGAGAACAATGATAAAATGTTCCTTTACGGGATAGTCTCAGCTGAACCTGATTATAAGCTTTCACTGGCTTTGAATAAGAAAATGGGGATTTCACTTAAAAATATATCACCTGTTAACCTGTCAGATGACTCAGGCAATGAAATAAGTTTCAGCAGATTTTCATATATTAATCACTCTGTTGATATTCAATATAGCCTTATTTCAAACAGATCCTCGAAACAATACCTGCTTAAAAAACTTAAAAATATCGATTATATCTTCCAGGTTCATTACACGGGAAGTGATGACCATAATTCAAATGTCACATCTCTTCTCAGAGAAACTGATGCTGTTAACGCAGTTTTTATTATAGACCCAGCGATCTTAAATGATAAAAATTTACAATACATTATACAGTAGATTATGGAACAACTGTATTTCAACCTGTCGGAAGAGGAATTTACAAAAGGCCGGAAAATTCTGTTGTGGGTTTTCGCCGGACTTTTCTTTATTGGCGGTATGTATGTGGTCACAGCAAAACCTCTTTTCGGTCATGCAAGTATCCCGCCTGTACTTGCAACCGCACCTTTTGGTATTTGTTTAATTGTATCGGTGTTTGCTGCACTGGCATCAATTAAAAGAAAAGACCTTTTCTTCCTTATTGATTACGGGAAGATTGAATTCAGATATGGACTACTGAATCCAAAAAGACACTCATATGAATGGATTGAAATCAAGGAAATGGTAATGCCTCATAAACAGCGAAAAGTGAAGCTCAATCTTACCAACGGGAATTCCTATATTATTGACCTTAACTATCTGCAGAGAAAGAAATCAACCTTGATAAGAAAACATATCTATAAATTAGCAGTGGAAAAGAACATTCCCATTATCAAAGTACAGTCACTTAAATAAACATACCCTCTAACTACATATCTAAAAAAGAAGAGAGGCTGATGATGATTGTCAGCCTCTCATTTTTTGATAACCCTAAAACTAACCTAACCTATGAAAAAAACCTCTGTTATATTATTTACAAATACTGTGCCAAACACTTTTCAAAAGTAAATCATAAATACAAACAAACAAAACATTTCACTCCAATTGCTTGATAATTAACATCATTTTAATGATTTGTTAAAGGATTTTATTTTTAATGTCTTGTGGATAATGTCCGGATTATGTAATACAGATCCAGGTGTTAAAGAAGGTTAAAGAATGTGAAATTTAAATAGTTACCAGTACTTTTGTAGACCTATGAAGCGGAAATACATTGTACTGCTGGCGATCTTCTTTTTTCTGGCTATTTCAGGACTGATTCTTATTCAAATATCCTGGATAAGAAATGCAATCGCGATTACCGATCAGCAATTCAGGTACATGGCAAATAAAGCATTGGAATCGGTTGTCCTCGACCTCGAAGAAAAAGAACTTATTGAATCAATAGTTGAGGAAATAGAACCTGCATCATCTGATTCAGTTACCGTGATAGTTCCGGCTAATTCTCCTTTTGCAAGGAAACTTCAGGGATTTCATCCAAATGCCACTCTGGATAACAAATACGGTCTCAATACCACTGATGAAACAGTATCAATAACAAGCTCAGGACATAAAATTTTCATAGCATCGGAGAACATTTCTCCTTATTCCTCCGGTGAAATAAATGAACCATCACCTCAGGTAATGCATTCCGAAATAAAAGGAAGAGTAAGCAACAAAATAATCTTTCTTGAAAATCTGATGGAGAAAGTCCTCCGGAATACTCCTGATATAAGAGACAGGATAAATCCTGAAGATATACAAAAAAGGTTACGTGCTGCTTTGAATAATGTTGAGATCTACCTTGATTTTGAGTTTTCCATTCGGTCCGGACGGCTAGGAACGATCTGGAAAACACCTGGATTCACCGACAAACCCGGAACAAATAAATTCATTATTCAGCTTTTCCCCAATGACCCTGTTCCAAGCCAGAATCAGATCGTTCTCTATTGCCTTCAGGAACAACAGTACAAACTTGCAAAAATCGGAAATCTCGGCTTTTTTTCTATGTTATTCACATTGCTTCTGATTCTTCTGTCCACAGGTACCTTCATTGTGATCTTCCGGCAAAAAAAGATCTCTGAGATAAGGAATGATTTTATCAATAATATGACTCATGAGCTGAAAACACCAATTTCAACAATCTCACTTGCTTCCCAGATGCTTGCCGACAATTCAATTCCTGAAAAGGATAAAAATACTGAAGGTCTTGCAAAAATTATATCGGATGAAAGTACCCGTCTTAAATATCAGGTTGAGAAGGTTCTTCAGATGGCTATCTTTGAAAAGGTCAGGATGAAGCTTAACAAGGTTGATATTGACATGCATTCGCTTCTGAATAAGACAATAAACAATTTTAACCTTCAGATAAGGAATTGTAATGGTACTATTAAAAAAGAATTTCAGGCAACTAATGCACTGGTGGTTGCTGATGAAGTCCATATCAACAACGCAATTTCAAATCTTATTGATAATGCAATTAAGTATTCAAAGGATAAACCGGATATCCTTATCGCAACACAAAATTACAGCAAGGGAATTGAAATTTCAGTGACTGATTATGGTATTGGCATCAGTAAGGAAAACCTCAACAGAATATTTGAGAAGTTTTACAGGGTCCCTTCCGGAAATGTCCACAATGTAAAAGGATTCGGCCTTGGCCTTAGCTATGTACTCAAAATAATTGAAGAACATAATGGAGAAATTAAGGTGGAAAGCAATCTGAATAAAGGGACAAAATTTGTCATATACCTGCCTCAGAACGGAACAAAATAATGATGAACATCGAGATAGTTGTATTTTTTAAAATAATTTATACATAAACCAATGAGTAACATAAAAATTCTCCTTGCTGAAGACGATAATAATCTGGGAATCCTGCTCAAGAATTACCTGAATGCCAAGAACTTCGATACTATACTTGCCAGAACAGGCACCCAGGCTCTCGATGCATTTTCATCAGGATCTTTTAATATTTGCATTTTTGATATCATGATGCCCGAGATGGATGGCATAACTCTGGCCAAGGAGATCCGCCTTTCCAATCAGGAGATCCCGATTATTTTTCTTACTGCAAAGAATCAGCAGGAAGATATTATTGAAGGGTTTATTTCAGGAGCTGATGATTACATTACAAAGCCATTTTCGATGGAAGAACTGCTTTACCGTATTGAAGCAATATTGAGGAGAACCAGTAATACAAATGCTGGTGTTAAGGAGGGGCCATATTTAATTGGCACCTTTTCATTTGATCCCCTCAAACAGATACTTGGTCACAAAGGAAAAAACATAAAACTTACAACAAAGGAATCTGAGCTGCTGGACCTTCTTTACCGTCACAGAAATGAGATACTTGAGAGAAATTTTGCTCTGAAATCCATCTGGATTGATGATAACTATTTTAATGCAAGAAGTATGGATGTATATATATCAAGACTGAGAAAATATCTTGGTAAGGATCCGTCGCTTAAGATCCTGAATATTCACGGTAAAGGGTACAAGCTGATCTGTTAAGAACAATCCTGTCAGGAAAAATTCCTTAACAGGATTATATTCAGGTTAGTTGAACGGGTTAATCGAGTTTAAGAACAGCAAGAAAGGCCTGTTGAGGAACTTCTACATTACCTACCTGCCGCATCCGCTTCTTTCCTTTTTTCTGTTTCTCAAGCAGTTTTCGCTTTCTGGTAATATCTCCTCCATAGCACTTAGCCGTAACATCCTTTCTCACAGCTTTTACAGTTTCACGTGCAATTATTTTGGCACCGATAGCAGCCTGAATTGCAATATCAAACTGTTGTCGCGGAATAAGCTCTTTCAGTTTTTCACACATCTTCCTTCCGAAATCATATGCATGGCCCCTGTAAATAAGAGTGGAAAGGGCATCAACCATTTCACCATTCAGAAGAATATCGAGTCGCACGAGGTCAGCTTTCTGATAATTGGTATAATAATAATCGAAAGATGCATAGCCTTTTGATATACTTTTAAGCTTATCGTAGAAATCAAAAACAATTTCTGAAAGAGGCATCTCAAAAGTAAGCTCAACCCTGTCGCGGGTAAGATATATCTGGTTCTTCAGAATTCCTCTCTTATCAATACATAGAGTCATTATTGAACCCACATACTCTGATAATGTTATTATCTGTGCAATTATATAGGGTTCCTCAATGCGCTCCAGGTAATTTACTGCCGGTAATCCTGAAGGATTATGAACATCTATTTCTTCTCCCTTTGTGGTATAGGCTTTAAACGAAACGTTTGGCACAGTGGTAATTACATCCATATTAAACTCCCGGTCGAGCCTTTCCTGAATTATTTCCATATGCAATAATCCAAGGAAGCCGCACCTGAATCCGAAACCAAGGGCTGCTGATGATTCAGGGACAAATGAGAGAGAAGCATCATTCAGATGAAGCTTTTCAATGGACGTCCGCAGATCCTCATAGTCATCCGCGTCAACAGGATAAATACCTGCAAAAACCATTGGCTTGACATCTTCAAATCCTGAAATAGCCTCACTGCACGGATTTTTTACATGGGTTATTGTATCACCAACTTTAACTTCAGCGGACACTTTCACACCTGTAATAATATACCCCACATCACCAACACCCATAATACTGCGGGGATCCTGCTTAAGCTTCAGTACTCCGATTTCCTCGGCATTGTATTCATGATCGGTATTCACAAATTTTACTTTGTCACCCTTTCTGATTGTTCCATTCACAATTTTAATATAGGCGATTATGCCTCTGAATGAATTAAAGATCGAATCAAAAATTAAGGCCTGAAGGGGAGCTTCAGGATCACCTGACGGATGAGGTATAAGGTTAACAATCTCCTCAAGGATTTTGTCAACACCCATTCCGGTTCTTGCGCTTGCTTCAATGATATCCTCCCTTTTGCAGCCCACCAGGTCAACAATCTGGTCTTTAACCTCTTCAGGCATCGCTGCCGGGGAATCCATCTTATTCAGAACCGGAATAATTGCAAGGTTATGATCAATTGCCATGTAGAGGTTTGAGATTGTCTGGGCCTGTATTCCCTGCGTGGCATCAATAACGAGCAATGCACCTTCGCATGCGGCTATAGAACGCGATACCTCATACGAAAAATCCACATGGCCCGGAGTATCAATAAGATTGAGTATGTATTTCTTTCCCCCATAGGTATATTCCATCTGTATTGCATGGCTCTTTATTGTAATACCTCTCTCCCGCTCCAGATCCATGTCGTCAAGTACCTGGTCCTGGAATTCCCGCTCGGAAATAGTATTTGTTGCCTCAAGCAGCCTGTCAGCAAGGGTACTCTTGCCATGATCAATATGAGCTATTATGCAGAAATTACGGATGTTTTCCATTCAGTATGCCTGACATTTAAAACAGGTGCAAATATATAAAATTAAACAAACATAGATGCCTTGTTATAAAAGTGTAAGGTCAGCTAGCCAGCTGACCTTACACCATTAAAATCTGTATGTGATATTATTTGAATATTACATCATTCCCGGCATTCCGCCGCCCATTCCAGCGGGTGGCATAGCAGGTTTCTCTTCTTTTTCTTCAACAACAACAGCCTCTGTTGTAAGGAACATACCGGCTACTGAAGCTGCATTTTCAAGAGCAACCCTTGCAACTTTTGCAGGATCAATAACTCCTGAAGCATAGAGATTCTCATAATTGTCAGTCTGTGCATTGTAACCATAGTCACCTTTTCCGGCTTTAACATTCTGTACAACAACGGCACCTTCCTGTCCGGCATTAACTGCGATCTGACGCAAAGGCTCTTCAATAGCACGTTTTACTATTTCGATACCGGTTGTCTGATCTTCGTTATCACCCTTTAGTTTATCAAGAGCTGCTATCGCGCGAATGTATGCAACGCCACCACCGGGAACAATACCCTCTTCGATGGCTGCACGTGTTGCATGCAATGAATCATCAACGCGATCTTTTTTCTCTTTCATTTCAACTTCTGAAGCGGCTCCGATATAGAGTACTGCTACGCCGCCAGCCAGTTTTGCCAGGCGCTCCTGTAGTTTTTCCTTATCGTAATCTGAAGTTGTAGTTGACATCTGCTGTCTGATCTGACCTACGCGGGCCTTAATACTGTTCTTATCGCCGGCACCATCAACTATTGTAGTATTCTCTTTGCTTACAGTTACTTTTTCAGCTTTACCAAGCATGTCAAGTGTAGTATGTTCAAGCTTGAGACCTTTTTCTTCGGATATTACTGTACCGCCTGTAAGAATTGCTATATCCTCAAGCATCTCTTTCCTTCTGTCGCCGAAGCCGGGAGCTTTAACAGCACAAACCCTTAATGAACCGCGTAAACGGTTAACAACAAGTGTTGCAAGAGCCTCACCTTCGACGTCTTCAGCAATGATAAGAAGAGGACGGCCTGTCTGTGCAGTAGCTTCAAGAACAGGAAGCATGTCCTTCATTGTTGAAACTTTCTTGTCATAAATAAGAATGTAAGGATTCTCAAGGTCAGCTTCCATTTTTTCTGTGTTGGTAACAAAGTAGGCTGAGATATAACCACGGTCAAACTGCATACCTTCAACAACCTCAACTGAGGTGGTGGTACCTTTTGACTCCTCAACTGTTATAACGCCTTCCTTGTGAACCTTACCCATTGCTTCAGCTATAAGCTTTCCAATTTCCTGGTCATCATTGGCAGATATCCTGGCAACCTGTTCAATTTTATTAAGATCGTCACCAACAACCTTTGCCTGTCCGGCAAGATGCTTAACAACTTTTTCAACAGCCTTGTCAATTCCTCTTTTAACATCCATCGGGTTTGCACCGGCTGTGATATTCTTGAGGCCAACACTTATTATAGCCTGTGCAAGAACAGTCGCAGTTGTTGTTCCGTCACCGGCAATGTCTCCGGTTTTTGAAGCAACTTCTTTAACCATCTGTGCACCCATATTCTGATATGCCTCACCAAGTTCGATATCTTTTGCAACTGTAACACCATCTTTTGTAATCTGTGGTGCTCCGAATTTTTTCTCAAGAACCACGTGACGTCCTTTAGGACCAAGGGTTACTTTTACTGCATCTGCCAGCTTGTCAACACCTTCTTTAAGAAGAGCACGAGCTTCGATATTGAATTTAATCTCTTTTGCCATATTATTTGATTTTTAATTGTTTCGATTGGATTAAGCTATAAACAGAATATCGGTCTGTGATATAAGAAGATAATCTTCACCATCAATTGTCAGTTCCTGACCTGAATATTTTCCATAAAGAACCTGGTCGCCTTTTTTTACTTCCATTTCTTCATCCTTTTTTGCAGCTCCGAAAAGTATAACTTTGCCCTGACGGGGTTTTTCCTTTGCTGAATCAGGAATAATAATTCCGCTTGCTGTTTTTTCCTCAGCCTCATTAGGTTTTACAAGAACCTTACCTGCTAGGATTTTTCCTTTGATTTGTGCCATTTCTATTTAGTTTTAAAGTTAAACATCAATTCTGACTCACAATTTTATCACATTCCATGCCAAAGGCAAAAAAAGTGTCAGATATGACAAACTGACACTTATAAATATGACAATTTAAATTATGTCTTAATTTTCAGTCTTCTGCGGATCAGCAGCAGGAGTTGAAGAAGGTGTCGGAACGGCTGTAGGCAAAGTAGGAATAGCATTAGGATCAACCGCATTCTGAATCTGATTTTCAATCCTTGAACGACTTCCTTCCGCACCTCTGGGTATGGTAGCTGTTGCCACAACACATAATATAAGAATTGCTCCTGCAAGAGTCCAGGTTGACTTTTCAAGAAAGTCTGCTGTCTTGCGGATTCCCATTGTCTGACCTGCAGATGTAAAATTGGCAGCAAGGCCTCCTCCTTTGGAATTCTGAACAAGAACTACCAGTATCTGAAGAAAACATGCTATCAGAACAAGTACCGAAACAAAAATATAAATACCCATCTCTCTATTTTTTTATATACTCTTTTACTTTTTCAATTTGAGCTGCAAAGTAACTGCTTTTTTCCGGAAATTTCAAACTTAATTTTTCATATATGTCAATTGCTTTGGAATAATAGCCCTGATTAACATATATCCTTGCCAGTGTTTCAGTCACAAATGTCTCCCTTTCTTCTACATGCGGTTTGGAAAGATCTTCAACAGGTTGATTACTTTTTTCCCTGACTGGTTCAATACGGGGATTCGAAATTATAAATTTATCAATAAGCTCGTTCTGAAGTTGTTTTCTGGATGTCTTCAAACCTGTATCTGATGACAATTCGACACTATTTGTCTCTTTTTCATCATAATTATTCCCATTTACTTCTGTTTCTATCTCAAGGAGATCTGCCTTTTCTGGCAATGAAAAGCCCGGATCCATGAAGAAAATGTTTTCCTCTTCTCCCTGACTGTTTTCGTCCATTATCAGGACTACCCTGTCGGTTTCATCATTTTCAGTATTCCCTGTAACAAGGACTGGGTGAGATGCAGCACTTGTATCAACTTCATCTGTCCCTTCATTTATTGCTTTTCCGTTATCCTTCTCCAGTTCAGAGATCAGAAGATCACTGTTCTTTGCGGTCTCGATCACAGTCTGTTCAGTATCCGGAGTATCAGCGGAATAATCTGAAACCTGTGGATTAACTGATTTAACATCTGCGGTAATATTTACCTGAACTGGTTCCTGAAGCTTCTCTGTCTTCAACAGATAATAAAGCACTTCACGGTCAGCGATGTGTATAGCAGAATTCCGGAGTTGCTTTTCAAACTTAATATCCTCATTATCCTTAAGACCCTTCAGCAGAAGCATGTGGGCACTCTGAAAATAAGGGAACATGTCAATAAGCTCATAAACCTCACCCAGCATGGATTTGTTTACCGGAGACCTGCCTCCAATCATATTTAGAAAGTCACTTCTGTTCATATGTGACTACCAGTTTACAAATGCCTTATTGAAAATATCCTCAATGATCAGTTCCACTATTTTTTCCACCAGATCCTGCTCCACCGCACTGAGGTCCAGATTGCTGTCATAGTCTTCATAACGTGTAAATGTCTGGTCAAAGCTCAGATCCGTATCTACACTATTTGTGTATTTCACCCTGACTGTAATTGAGAACCTGTTCATAGCCGCATATGCATCTGCCGCTACTGTCAGTGGCATTGTCTTGTACTCTGTGATTTCTCCCTCAAAGTTGACATCTCCAAGGTTGCTTACGATCTCAAGGCTTGTCTGTGCCTTACACTTGTCAATCAGTTCATCTGTGATTCTCTGATCAAGTCCGGGCTGTACCAGTGCAGCCCTGTTCAGAAAGTTCTGAACACTGAGCGTTCTGATCTGTGGTGATATGCTTGCCCCAGAAAATGAATAAGATACCTTACATCCGGTCAGAAAAGTAAACAGGGCAAGGAAGGATAAAATAATAATCTTATCAGAAAAGTAATATCTGGTTTTATGATTCAATTCCATATTCTTTTATTTTCCTGTAGAGGGTTCTTTCTGAAATGCCAAGTTCCTGTGCCGCCAGCTTTCTCTTTCCCTTATATTTTTCAAGTGCCTTGTTTATCATCTCAACCTCCTTATCGGCAAGAGATAAGGACTCTTCTATTATCTCTTCGGTATCCTGTATATTTTTCCTTGCAGTATGCACCTTAAAATCTGGCTGGACAGCCTCTGTATCTGCCTCATCAGGAATACTCCTTTCTGAGTCCCTGAACAGATTCTTTATGGGACCGGAGTTCGCTTCAGTGACCTGAAGATCTATATCACCCCTGCGTATCAGGTCAAAAACCAGCTTCTTAAGATCATTCATATCGCTTTTCATATCGAAAAGAATCTTGTAGAGGAGCTCCCGTTCAGAGGCAAAAGACTTGTCATCATCTTTTCTTATAACAGCAGGTAGTTTTACTCCGCCATATTCAGGAAGGTAGTTCGACAGTGTCGCTGCATTTATCTCCCTCTCACTTTCAATTATCGATATCTGTTCTGATATATTCTTCAACTGCCTTACATTTCCGGGCCACGAATAATTTAAAAGCATATTTTTTGCTTCTGAATCAAGCCTGATCGCCGGCATCCTGTACTTTTCAGCAAAATCAACAGAAAATTTTCTGAAAAGGAGAAAGATATCTTCTCCTCTGTCTCTGAGTGCAGGAATTCTTATGGGGACTGTGTTCAGACGATAAAAAAGATCCTCCCTGAATCTTCCTTCATCAATGGCCCTTGGCACATCAACATTGCTTGCTGCTATTACCCTGACATTTGTTTTCTGGACTTTTGAGGATCCAACCTTCATGAATTCCCCTGTTTCAAGTACTCTCAGCAGCCTTACCTGTGTTGAAAGTGGAAGCTCTGCTACCTCATCAAGAAAAATAGTCCCGCCGTCAGCAACTTCGAAGTATCCCTTCCGGCTTTCGGTAGCACCAGTGAAGGATCCCTTTTCATGTCCAAAAAGTTCCGAGTCAATTGTACCTTCAGGAATTGCTCCGCAGTTAACTGCTATGTATTGTCCGTGCTTTCTTGTACTATAGCTGTGTATGACCTGAGGAAATATCTCCTTCCCTGTCCCGCTTTCACCTGAAATCAGAACTGAAAGATCTGTCGGGGCCACCTGAGCAGCGATGTCAATGGCCCTGTTAAGTCCTTCATAATTACCAATTATACCGAACCTTTGCTTGATGTTTTGCAAATCTCTCATCATAACAGTTTGGAATTGCGAATTTAACGTTTTTTTAAATCATAGGGAAATGCAATTTTAGTATTTTAGCAATATGAAGCCAAATAAGAAATACCAGTTTGCCGGCATTATTCCGGCACGATATGCATCATCGAGATTTCCGGGTAAGCCTCTTGCCATCATTGGTGACAGGACTATGATACAAAGAGTGTATGACCAGGCCTGTAAAGCACTTGATCTTGTATATGTTGCCACTGATGATAAACGTATATACGACACTGTAATTTCATTTGGTGGAAAGGCTGTTATGACATCCCCCGATCATTTCAGCGGTACTGACAGATGCTCCGAAGCTGCTTCCCTGATCATGGCTGAGACAGGGAGTATCATCGATATTGTCATAAATATCCAGGGTGATGAACCATTTATCCGGCCGGAGCAGATAAAGCTCCTTATGGAATGTTTTGATTCAGAGGGAGTTGATCTGGCAACATTAATCAGGAAAGTTGAAGCCCCGGAGGATATCTTCAATCCAAACCAGCCTAAGGTTATTATCAACACGGCAGGTGATGCAATCTATTTCAGCCGTTCGGTTATTCCCTATGTCAGAGATGCAGAAAAAGAAGACTGGGTAAAAAAGCATCAGTTTTACAAACATCTTGGGCTTTATGCTTATCGTACATCTGTTCTTTCCATAATAACAAAATTGCCAAAAAGCCCTCTGGAAATTGCAGAATCGCTTGAACAAAACAGGTGGATCGAAAATGGTTTCAGGATAAGAACAGCTGTAACTAAATGGGAAAGTATAGGTATTGATACTCCCGAAGATCTTGAAAAAGCCAAGCTTATGCTTGAAGAATTTGACAAAATTTGTTAATTTTAGCACAGTTTTTGCTGGTAAATGATGAATTAGCTGTTTATGAAGAAAGGTTTACTCTTTATCTTCCTTGTAATGACTGCATTTACCCTCTATTCACAGAAGGATACGGTCATTTACAGCTCATCGTTTTCAGGCCGGGAATATCCCCGGGAGGGTAATAATTCAAATATTACCATATATCCTGTTCCTGTTAAAGAAAATAATTTCACAATAAAAGCCGAAAAGGATATCGCTTTTGTCAAGATCACAAATATCATTGGTCAGGACATTTATAAAAACCGTTACAGCAATCAGCAAACTATCAGAATTCTCCTCGAAAATCCAAAAAGAGGGATGTACCTGGTAACAATAATATTTTCTGATGATACCAGGGTAGTTAAGAAAATAATGGTTGAGGAGACTGACTAAACATAACCCTCTGCAATTCAGCAAATAATCCCCTTATAACTTCTTTATCAGTTTTTAAACAAACTGTCTGTTTGTTTGTTTATAATTCTGAATGTCCCTAATTTTTAATCTGAAATATATGGAAGAAGGATTAAATGTATTTTCAATAAAAGACCTTGAAAATTTTTCAGGTATCAAAGCTCATACAATAAGGATATGGGAAAAGAGGTACAACATCCTTGAACCTGACAGGACCGATTCAAACATAAGGACTTATAATGAGTCGGAACTCAAAAAAATCCTGAATGTATCATTTCTTAACAGAAACGGGCTGAAAATATCAAAAATAGCCAGGCTGAATGAGGATGAGCTGACCCGCAAAGTAATGACAATCAGCAGTAAAAATGATGATAAGTCAAATGATTTTCAACCTGGGAAAATTCTTACTTCAGCAATAAGGTTCAATGAAAACCTTTTCAGGGAAAATTTAACATCTCTTATTAAAACTCACGGACTGGAAAAGGCTTACTGCAGTTATATTCATCCGCTTCTGGAAAAAGCCAGGATCCTCTGGCAGACCGGAAGTCTTTCCAGGGCACAGGAGCAATTTGTGAGAAACACTATAAAATATCTGATAATAACCGAGGATGTTAATCTCAAATCCTCCGCAAAAAGCTCAGCAGCCTCAGTAGCTATGATAAATACATATGACAATATCTCCGAAAACAATTTCCTCTTTTACAAATATGTTCTTAAAAAACTGGGATTGGATGTTATATTTATCGGCGGAATACTTCCTGCCTCTGAAGTTGTTGAAATTTACAAAACCAAGGCATTCGATTACCTGATTGCAAATTCTGGTCCCCTTGATTTTGCAGAAAAGAAAATCACATACTTCAGAAACATTGGAAAATCATTGATGCTTAAGAAGATAATCTTTACAGATTCTCCAACACCCAATGTCAGTAAAACTTCAGATAAACTTATATATATTTCCGGTCCGGAAGATTTCATTAAGGTCGCTGGTTCACTGGTCAGTACTTTCTTATCCTGACATATCAGGAGTTATCACCTCTATTTCATGGTTGAAGTTGAACATGCAAATGCAGAAATCAGCACGAATGATAAAAACAGTTTATTCGAATGATTACATGTCTTAAAATTCAATAATAATTCCTACTGTAGGAAGAACAGTTCCGCTCTTATTCTCAAGATATTTAAGGCTATATTTAAGCGGATTAGCAGGATCAGTTACAGGATTACCATTGCTGTCGCTCTCTCTGATAAGCAGATCAGGCTGATCAGCTTTATGATTATAAACATTCTGCACATCAGCATAAAGCATAAGTGTCCAGTTGGTGAAGAAGTACTGTTTGTCTACTCGGAGATCGAGTTGGTGAAATGCTTTCAGCCTTTCAATGTTGAATTTTGAATAGTCCAGGTATGCCCTTCCCTGAATATCCCATGCTACTTTATATGATGATTTCTCATAATCATACGGAGTATAAGGAGCACCTCCCACAAACCTCCACTTAAACCCGATATCCCAGTCATGCCTGAGTTTTTTGGTACCGGTAAGGTTGAATAAATGCTTATTATCCCATGAAGATGGGATTACTTTACCATCCAGGTCTTCAAACTCGCTTCTTACAAGAGTATATGAGAATACAAGATTTATATTTTTAAACTCCTTTATCCGTCCGAGGAACTCAACACCATATGCACGTCCCTTTGCAGTGGATACCAGTGCTTCATCACCAAAAATTCCATAATCTGCACTTTTGCTGGAGAGAGGTACTGAATCTCTGATTGAGAAAGGATAGTTGGAATAATTCTTGTAAAATGCCTCCACAGTCAACTGAATATTCTCTGATGGCAGCAACTCCAGTCCTGTAACGAAATGGTCAGCAGTCATATACTTCAGATCGTTGTTTTTGTTTACAAGTTCTCCTTTTGGAGTTGAATAACCGAGAGCTGTATACGGAGGAAGCTGGTGATATCTTCCTGTGGAAAAATTAAGATTTAACTTTTCAGTAAGTCCGTATGAAGCTGAAAATCTCGGTGATATCTGAGTTAGAGGATTAAGCATTATACTTGAATATGAGTTGAAATCCGTTCTCAGTCCAAATGACATGGTAAGCCTGGTATCAAGAAATGAACGGCTCACCTGGCCAAATGCATTATATTTTCCAAATTTCAGATTTGTATCATAGTTTATCTCTGTGGCAATAGGGCTTCCTGAATAAAACAACTGATAAGTTGAATTCCTGTAATGGGCATATTCATAACCCGCACCATATGTTATCCTGAGTCCCTTTTCCCCAAGAATAGTTCTTTCATACCTGGCCTTTATCTCTCCCTCTCCTGACAGATAGTCAAGTGTTTTATTTGTATCAGCCTCAACATTATTAAGGTATTTATACTGGGAATTATTAAGATAGTTCCGGCTTAACACCCAGGTATCAAAACCATTATCCCTGTAATGCTTAAAGACAAGTCCTGTCACATAACTGTATTGTTCCTGAACAGGTATATAACAGCTCCATTACCTGACAATCAGATTCCTGAAGTACTCTTTTTCCTGGTAAAAATCGATCTCTGCATTCCGCTTTTCAATATCTGAGATGTGATTGAGCATACTTTCTGCAAACGCATTTTTCGCGGAAGCAGATTCTGTTGAAATACGGTGATGCATTGCTTTTATTATCTTCAGAATATGTGATTGCAGCTCCCTGGTTGATTTATCAAAATAAGCATCGGAGAATTTTCCCCAGATATATTCTATTGCAGACTGAGAGGGATGAAGCATATCATCCGCATAGAATCTGTAGTCACGGAGATCATCCATTTGCAACTCATAAGCCGGAAAATAGTCAGGTTTCGATTGATGCTTAAGCAATTCCTCAATTGCAAGAAATAAGACCGACTTGCTGACCTGGTTGCCATGGGCTCCGTCTTTCCAGTGCCTTACTGGACTTACAGTAAAAACAATCCTGAGACCGGGATTAAAGGAGGAAAGCCTGTCAAGAAGGGATATCCATTGATCTGCAATTTCTCCAACTGTAAGTAACTCAGTGTCAAATTCTGAATTCGAAACCTTGTGACAATTGGAAACAATCAAGCCGCTTTCTTTGTGCCTGTAAACACGTGAAGTTCCGAATGTTATGAAAAGAAATCCGGCTTTTTTCAAAAACGCTCCTGCTCTTTGATTTATATCATTTATTTTCCTGACCAGCAATTCCGGATCGTCAGAAGTGAAATCGGTATAGTGAAAGAAACTAAGCCAGGTATTATTGTGGCAATAGAGGTCGTTTACGGAGGTGACCTTTGCAGATATTACGGAATCAATTGTATTGAATACAGATACCGGGTTGTAGACTGTACCGGAGGGATTTATCATGACCGGCATTTTGCACATCCTTATATGCTCACCCATATAAGCTGCAAAACAGGAACCTATAAGCATTATCTGATCACTGTAGCTTATTACATTACGGGGTGGACCTGTTGTTATGGTTGTCCGGAAATTCATGTCAAAAACTTATCCGAAGAATAGTCATAGTTTATTATCTAACCATTTCATAATATGGTTAAAAACCTCTATTCTGAATGGTTCGTTGTGCAATTCATGGTATCCCCCCTCAAATATTTTCAGATCAGCCTTATCTGATTTTGCAGCAAATTCCCTGCTGCCTTCAGGTGAACATATTTTATCATCGCTCCCATGAAGCAAAAGTGTACGCACATTCAGGCCGGAAGAATTCTCCAGTGTGAATTTTGCAGCCTTAACAGCTATATTAAAAAGGCTTACTGATATTTTATCATGTACAAGAGGATCATTTTTATAACGGGTTACAACATCCTGATCGTGTGAAAGAAAATCCGGATTCAGTCCTGAAGACTGAACAAATCCGGGCATAATATGATTAAGCACTGAGGCCAGGGCCAGCTTTGCCCTCGGAGGTTCAAAAGCAAGTTTAAGCCAGGGTGATGTAATTATTGCTCCGTTGACTTTCGGATTTGTTCTGACCAGGTAATTAAGTGCAAGTCCGCCTCCAAGACTTTGTCCATATATATATAAAGGTATACCCGGGAAAGTCTGTCTGGTAGTGTTAAGCAGAATATCGATCATCTCCTTAATAATGGCAAAACCTGAAACATTACCTCTGCGTCCGGGTGATCGGCCATGCCCTGGCATATCAACTCCAGTAAATCCAATCCCTTCATTTCTGAAAAGCTCAGCCCATTTTGAATATCGCTGAATATGTTCACCAAGACCATGGACAAGAATAATCATACCCCTTGCTCTTTCACCGGGACTCTGGACCATGCCACTTAAAATCATCCCGTTGCTGAGCTTAATACTGAAATCCATATTTTTTTCTTTAAAAATACAAAACTTGAAGCAATAAAATGCATTAACGCATAAAAAGGAATCGGCTCAAAACGCAAAAATCTAATTTATATGCAATTTAGAAAACAAACTTGTTTTTGCTTCTATTCAATTGATTTAATGGCCTTTATAATTCTTGTTTATTTAAATTAAGTATTAATTAAACAGATTTTATGATTTTAAGATTTGTTTATCTTTATTTTTTTGTATAGATTGCTTCAACAATTAATTACAGTATCAACATTAAATATATATATCAATGACACAACATGAGTTTACAAGCAGCCTCATCGGTATGAAAAGCAATCTTCACCGGTTTGCCATGAGTCTCACTTCAGATCGTGACACGGCGCAGGACCTTGTTCAGGATACATATCTTAAAGCCATAACATACAAGGATAAATTCGTTGATTACACAAATCTCAAAGCATGGGTTTTCACAATTATGAAGAACACATTCATTAATAATTACAGAAGGAATGTGAAAGAAAACACCATAATCGACGGAACACAGGACCTTTATTATATCAACCAGCCGGGTGATAAAGGATTTATTTCTCCGGAATCGAATTATTCAGAAGCGGAAATTGAAAAAGCCATTGATTCACTCAGTGATGAATTCAGAATTCCCTTCAGAATGCATATCGACGGATACAAGTACAAGGAGATAGCAGATGAGCTTGGATTGAAAATAGGAACAGTAAAGAGCAGAATATTCTTCACACGTCAGAAACTTATGCTGATGTTAAAGGATTACGTAAAATAGTTATTAGGTTTAAGTCAGGTTTAAAGGTTTGGTTTGGGAGGCTGAGAAATCATCCTCCCTTATTTTTTCTAAGAATCAGTCCTGTGATAACAAATACCACAAAAACTCCTGATACTATCCAGGCCCAAATATTTGGCACTTTTGATTCAGCCCACATCTCATAATTTTCAGTCAGGAAAAAATCATCACTCACAGGCCACAAAACTGTATTGCTGCTATCAGCAAATCCATTTGAAGAAATCAGTTTGCCAGGCATAAATGCTTTTACCGAATAAGCTGCAAATTGTGCAAGAATCTTGTCTTCCACAACAGAAATTGCTGAGTCAGCTTCAGTTTTAAATGTTACAGCAGTCTGGCTGCCTATAACTTCTGATAATATAAATCCCGATTTCCAGAGGCTGTCAAAATCTTTATCATGCGTTTTTATCATCCTCATAAAATTGTCTTCCCATTTTTTAATAGTATCAGCCGATAGTGATTCACCTGTCTGTTTCCCTGTTCTTTCTCTGAACTCACCTGCCCACTCTGCGACCAGAGACCTGAAAAACCATTCTTCTTCTTTTTTTTCAATTGAATCGGATATCGGTTTATAAATAAGACTGTCCGGTCCGTTCATTTTTGACACAGTGTAGTTTTCAGGACTGTAATACCACAGTAATTCTTCCTTATTCATAAAATCAGATAACGGGTAACCAAATCTCAGTTTTTTTTCCACTGTCTCTGAAAACCTGTATATTGTGTTAAACCATCGGAAATTCTTCTGAAATTCAGCATGTCTTTTCAGATGGCTATTGCATCCTGTATCAGTTTTATAAGCCAGGTTAAGTTCATCTGTATTTTTGAATAGCTTTTCAGCCATTTTAACCCAGGTGGTATCACCTTTATCGGATATCTCAAGGGATTCCGAAATTACCCAGGTGCTGTCAAGAGGGACCTGAATATTATTTATATCGAAATCGCCTCCTTCCCTTCGCATTTCAATTTTTCTTGTCACCGAACCATCCGGATGAATGATATTTGTAACAACAGTTTCCGGTTCATCGCATGAAAAAATCATGACAAGTATTATGGAAACTACCAGTTTTATTATCTTTTGGTTCATGGTTTATAGTTTTACTTTTATGTAATTTTTCTCGTTGAGTTTCTTTTCAATCATCTCTTTCAGCTCAGGGTTCTCCTCAATTATTTTTGAAAGGTTATCATAGTCAGCCTGGAGCTTATCAAGAGCATCCATCAGCATATCTAGCTGTTTTTCAGAAACAGGGCTACCCTGCTGAGGCACTCTGCTGCCTGAAATTCTGAGGAATCGCAGTTTCCCTGAAAAATCAGAACTGATTGTTCTGACAGGTCTTTCACTGTTTACGACAATCTGGGTACTAAGCCAGTTTAGCTGTTTCACAATAACTGATTGCTGATAAACAAAAATCACAACCAGAAAAAGTGAAGCGGTAACAAGGCTTCTTCTAACCCATCCTATTTCAGTCCAGCCGAACAGAAAACTAAAAATTGAAAAAGTCTCTTTATGCTCTTCCGGCAGGTAGTTTATTCTGTTAATTACCTCTCCCTCGATTTCGTCATGAGAAGCGGTAACAGGTTCCGACTTCTTCAGAACCTCCATTACCTTCCTGTATTTTTCTTCATTAGCTTTCATGATTATAAATATTTCTGAAGCATGGTCCTTATACTCTTCCTTGCATAATAAAGATTTGCCTTGATTGTCAGTTTGCTCATACCTGTTATTCCTGCTACCTCATCACTTGTCATTTCCTCTATGTCGGAAAGAATAAAAACAGCTTTTTGTTTAGGGCTCAGACTTTCAGTCAATCCTGATATTATAACAGCAATTTCACTATTCTTTAATCCATCCTGTGTGTTATCCTCAATTCTTTCGCTGAGTCTGGACCAGGAAGCATCATCCTGCGAATATTCAGGATTCCTTTTCTTCCTGCGCATTTCATCATAGCATTTATTTATTACTATTCTGCAGAGCCAGGTTTTATATACCTCCGGAGACTTAATACTTCCGATTTTTTTCCATATAATAACCATTGACTCCTGTACTACGTCCTTCGCAAGATCTTCATCCCCGAGCATCCTGAATGCAACCGAAAAAGCAAAAGGAGTTGAAGCTTCCACAACTTTTCTGAAATTACTCAGGTTTCCGTTTCTGCACTCTTCTATAAGTCTGATATCAATCAAAGCGATATGGTTTACTGAATATAAGACGTCAAATTATAAGCAAGGTAAAAAACATCTTGTACTTTTGTATTATGCAAAAGATAATCACCATCCGCACCGATCGTCATAATGGTCTCTATGATATTACAAATGAGGTCACTGATCTCATAAGAGAAAGTCATGTAAAAACCGGGATTGCTTCAGTTTATGCAAGAGGGGCAACAGCTGCAATAATGATACAGGAAAATTGGGATCAGTCGGTTCAGAATGATGTTGTTACACTTTTAAGCAAGCTGGTTCCTTCCGGAATATGGGAGCATGATAATCAGGATAATAATGGCGATTCCCATCTGAAAGCAGGAATAATCGGAGCTTCTGAGACAATCCCTGTTATTGATGGCAAGCCAGGACTCTCAACCTGGCAGAATATCTTCCTTTGTGAATTTGACGGACCACGTGAAAGTAGAGAGATTGTTGTGACAATTATTGAAGACAAATAATTTTAAGTCCCTGGTGATTCTTTGTGTCTTTGAGCCTTGGTGGCATTTCTCTTTGCCACCAGGACACAAAGGCTCTAAGTTTCACCAAGGTTCTTTGAGATTACTTCAATATTCCTCTTAAACCTGTCGAACTTAACCCGCTCAATGGGAGTACCTTTAAAAACTGAATCGAATTTATCCTTACCGAGAGACAACCATTCTTCTTTAGTCATGTTAGCCAGTTCCTCCGAAATCATAAATTCAGGAACATTATGTTGCCTGGCTTTTTTATTCCAGGGACAAACTTCCTGGCAGATATCGCAACTGTAGACCTTTCTTCCCATAAGTGGAATTATCTCCTCCGGAACCGCTCCCCTGTTGCCAATTGTAAGATTAGCGATACATCTCCTTGCATCGATAGTCCTGTCATCGTTAATTGCATGGGTAGGACAATGGTCAATACATGCTCTGCATCTGCCGCATTTATCTTCTTCAACGGGATTGTCATAATCAAGTTCAATATTCAGTATCAGCTCTCCGATGAAGAAGAATGATCCTATCATATCATTGATTACAACTGAATGTTTTCCCCTCCAGCCCAGACCTGCTTCAACCGCCCAGGTTTTCTCAAGAACGGGTGCATCATCGCAGAAAGCTTTTCCTTCAGTTCCCGGAGCCAATACTTTTAAATATTCAAGGAGCTGCTCCATTTTTCCTGTGATAAGATTATGGTAATCTTTTCCAAGAGCATAGATTGAAACAAGCGGAACATCAGTATGTTTCTGTCGCATATCCGTATAATAATTCAGCCCGGTTACAATCATCGATCTGGCACCGGGGAAGAGGACTTCAGGATTTGTTCTTTTTTCAGGATCCCGTGTAAGATAGGTCATCCTGTCATGCATACCGCTTGCACACCATTTTTCAAGTACATTACCGGCTTCAGTCAAATGCCTGACACGTGCAATACCGCAAAGATCAAAGCCAAGTTCAGATGCCTTTGCCTTAACAAGATCCGATAATCTGGTGCCCGCAGATGCGGTCATGGTAAATTTATTTTACAAAAAACCGAGTTCCAGCTTTGCCTCTTCGCTTAGCATACTCTTATCCCATGGTGGTGTAAAGGTAAGTTTCAGGTCAACCTCCTTCACTCCTTTTGCCCCACCTATCTTATACCTGACTTCCTCGATCAGCTCCTCAGCCATCGGACAGTTTGGAGCTGTAAGTGTCATTGTAATATGAGCAATTTGATCATCATCAAGACCGATATTATAGATCAGTCCAAGATCATAAATATTTACAGGGATTTCAGGATCGTATATGGTTCTGAGAACTTCACCAATCCTTGTTTCTATTTCAAGTTTTTCAGCTGCGTCCATCTTAGTTAATTTTTTGGCGTGCATCATAAGCCATTGCGTAAAGCTTCATCTGTCTGACCATTGAGAGAAGCCCGTTTGACCTTGTTGGCGAGAGATTCTGCCTGAGGCCAATCCTGTCTATGAAATACAGCTCAGCAGTAATGATCTCCTGAGGTGTATGCCCGGAAAGGACCTTAATAAGCAGAGATACTATGCCCCTTGTAATAATAGCATCACTGTCGGCTGTAAAACATATAACATTACCGTTATATTCAGGCCTGAGCCAAACTTTTGACTGACAACCTTCAATAAGGTAATCCTTTACTTTGTACTTCGGATCGATAGGAGGAAGGTCCTTCCCCATTTCAATAAGAAGATTATATTTATCCATCCAGTCGTCGAAAAAAGAGAACTCTTCAATTATCTTATCCTGTACTTCGCTGATAGTCATATATATTTCATCAAAACATGCTCTTAACCTTTTCAATTCCCTGAACGAGTGCTTCAATCTCCTGCCTTGTGTTATAGAAACACATTGAAACCCTTACAGTTCCATCAATCCCGAAAAAATCCATAACAGGCTGTGCACAGTGAGTCCCGGTTCTGACTGCTATACCCAGCTTGTCAAGAACCATTCCGGTATCATACTGATGGATGCCGTCAATAAGGAAAGAGATTGTGGAAATTTTTCTTTCGGAATTACCATAAATTGTTACACCTTCAATGCCGGATATGCATTCTGTTGCATACGAAAGCAATTGTCTTTCACGTTCAGCAATTTCCTCCCTGCCCAGCTCAGTTATATAATCAAGTGCCGCTCCAAGTCCCACTGCGCCGGCATAATTCATTGTACCAGCTTCAAATTTGAATGGCAGATGATTATAGGTGGTCTTCTCAAATGTCACTTTCTCCACCATGTCACCACCTCCCTGGTAAGGAGGAAGTTCTTCCAGCCATTTCTTCTTTCCATAAAGAACTCCAATACCTGTCGGACCGTAAATTTTATGTCCGGAGAAGACATAGAAATCACAATCCATTTTTTGTACGTCAACAATTCCGTGCTGGATACCCTGAGCACCATCAACCAGCACAGGAGTATTGTTTGAATGGGCTGCTTCAATAATTTCATTAACCGGCACAATTGTACCCAGCGCATTTGAAACCTGTGTTATAGCTACAATTTTTGTCTTAGGTGAAAGAAGTTTCAGATATTCCCCGGTGATTATTTCCCCATTGCTATTCATAGGAATTACTTTCAGAATAGCTCCTTTCCTTTCACAGAGCATCTGCCATGGAACAATATTGGCATGGTGTTCGAGATGGCTAACAATTATCTCATCTCCCCTTTTGATATACCTTTCACCAAATGAAAAAGCAATTGTGTTAATTGAACCCGTTGTACCTGAAGTGAAAACGATCTCTTCCTTTCCTGAAGCATTTATAAATGCCGCAACCTTCTGCCTGGCATTTTCATACGATTCGGAAGCCATATCGCTCAGGTAATGTACTCCCCTGTGGATATTCCCGTTGAAGAAAGTAAGAATCTCATCAACAGAGTCTATTACACGCTGTGGTTTCTGGGCAGTTGCACCGTTATCGAAATAAACCAGTTGTTTACCGTATACTTTTCTGCCAAGTATTGGAAAATCGGACCTTATTTCGGAAATATCTTTCACCTGATTTAGTCTTATCCGCACTTAACCACGCAACTTGCACATCGGGATAATTCGCCTCTGAGACGCTGCATAACCAGATTATCCATCCTTTCCCGCAGAGGTTCAATTCTTATATTCTGTATAACTTCGTGAGCGAATCCGAACATTAGCATAAATCTGGCCTCCCGTTTGTCAATCCCTCGTGACTGAAGGTAGAACATGGCATTTTCATCAAGCTGTCCGACTGTTGCGCCATGGCTGCATTTCACATCATCAGCGTAGATCTCAAGCTGTGGTTTTGTATCCATTTTTGCATCATCAGTCAGCAGGATATTATTGTTTTTCTGATAGGCAAGTGTCTTTTGAGCATCTGGTCTTACAAGAATTCTCCCGTTAAAGGTACCAGTTGACATATCATCCAGAACCCCCTTGAAGAGCTGGTTGCTGGTACAGTTTGGGAAAGCATGGTCAACATTAACAAAATTATCAACATGCTGCCATTTGTCGGTGAGATATAATCCGCAGGAGCTTGTTTCAGCTCCTTCCCCGCCCAGGTAATGATATGTACTGTTACGTATCAGGCCTCCGTGGAGAGTCATATTGATTGAGGATGTCACACTGTTTCTTTCCTGGTGAATGAAAGTATGCGTGACTTTGCATGCAGCATTATGCTCGTTCTGGACTCTGATCAGATCGAAATGTGCATTTTCCCCCACATAAACTTCTGTTACGGCATTTGTAAGGAATTTCTTAGGGGCAAGAGTATGATCACAGACTATTATCGAAAACTCAGCTCCTTTTTCAACAATTATAAGATTTCTATGCTGATTGAATGTATCTTCCTCTGACTGGACAAGGTCTACAACCTGTACCGGTTTGTTGAGTCTGACCCCTTCAGGAACATAGACAAAAACCCCATCAAAAGCCATTGCTGTATTCAGATGGACAAGGCCATCCGCATCGCTGTGAGCATATTTTCCGTAATGTTTCATAATCAATTCAGGAAATCTGAGGGCAGCCTCATTAAGACTTCCCACCCATACTCCGCTGGGCAATTGCCTGAGCTTATCACTTAATGTAGGGTAAAATCCGTTAAGGAGCACAAGTCCGTGAGCATCAAGATCAGCTACATCACATCTGAAATCCTCAGCTTTTTTGAAATCGGAATCAACCGGAAGGAAATAGCCTGTATAATCGTGATCAAAAAAAAGGTTGAGATTAGTATATTTATAAGCCTCGCTCTTCCTTGTGGGAATTCCAAGCTCACCAAACCTGTCAAAAGCCGCACTTCTGAATGAGTTTAAATAGGGTGATGATATTGACGAGATCTTATCAATATTATCCCTGTAAAGTTTAAGGTATCTGCCTGTTACTTCTGATACTCCGTTCATGCTATAACATTGTTTTCAACCTCTTTTTTAATCCAGTCATATCCCTTTGCTTCAAGCTCCAGGGCTAGTTCCTTTCCAGCTGTTTTAACTATTCGTCCGTCATACAGGACATGAACAACATCCGGTACGATATAATCGAGAAGCCTCTGATAATGGGTGATTACTATAAATGAATTATCGGGCCTTTTAAGCTTGTTTACCCCATTTGCCACAATTCTGAGAGCGTCGATATCAAGTCCTGAATCTGTTTCATCGAGGATTGCAAGGGTTGGTTCAAGCATGGCCATCTGGAAGATCTCATTCTTTTTCTTTTCTCCTCCCGAATAACCTTCATTGACTGATCTGTTGGCAAGCTTGGAATCAATTTCAACAAGCTCTTTTTTGTCACGCATCATCTTCAGGAAATCAGATGCTGAAAGAGGTTCCAGTCCATGATGTTTCCTTTTTTCATTGATAGCGGTCTTCATGAAATTCACCATACTTACCCCGGGGATCTCAATGGGATACTGGAACCCCAGGAAAATACCCTCTTTGGCACGGTCTTCAGGAGATAACTCCAGAAGGTCATGCCCCATATATTTTACTGTACCTTCAGTAACTTCCGCAAATTCCCTTCCTGCCAGCACAGATGCAAGTGTACTTTTCCCTGAACCATTCGGGCCCATTATAGCGTGAATCTCACCCGGCTTTACATGAAGGCTTATTCCCTTTAATATGTTCTTGCCTCCTATTGAGGCTTTTAAGTTCTTAATATCAAGCATTTTATAATCTGTTTATCTTTTTTTACATCCCCCTGATCCCCTTCAAAGGGGGAATCGGATGTGATACTTTTGTCTTTTAACTTTTATCTTTTGTCCTATTTTACATCCCCCTGCCCCCTTCAAAGGGGGAATCAGCCGGGGAATTCTGCCTTGTGTCTTTTGCCTTGTATCTTGTGTCTTTTCTAACCTACACTTCCTTCGAGGCTGATCTGAAGCAGCTTCTGTGCTTCAACTGCAAACTCCATCGGAAGCTTGTTTATAACTTCACGTGCATACCCGTTAACGATGAGACCGATCGCATCCTCAGTTGAAATCCCACGCTGGTTACAGTAAAAAATCTGGTCTTCACCAATTTTAGAAGTTGTGGCTTCATGTTCAACAATTGCAGTCTGGTTATCAACCTCAAGATACGGAAATGTATGGGCACCACATTTATCTCCAAGCAGCAGTGAATCGCACTGGGAGAAATTTCTTGCATTTGATGCATTTTTCAGGACCTTTACCAGCCCCCTGTAACTATTCTGACCTTTGCCTGCTGAAATGCCTTTTGATACAATAGTGCTTTTTGTGTTTTTACCAATATGGATCATCTTGGTTCCTGTATCAGCCTGCTGGTGATGATTTGTAACCGCCACAGAATAAAATTCTCCGGTTGAATTATCCCCCCTAAGAATACATGAAGGATATTTCCATGTTATTGCCGAACCTGTTTCTATCTGGGTCCATGATATCTTTGAACTTTCTCCGCGGCACATGCCCCGCTTTGTGACAAAGTTGAAAATACCACCTTTCCCGTCTTTATCTCCGGGATACCAGTTTTGCACAGTAGAATATTTCACTTCAGAGTTTTTCTCGGCAACAATCTCCACAATTGCAGCATGTAACTGGTTTTCATCACGCGAAGGTGCTGTACAGCCTTCGAGATAACTTACATAACTCTCTTCATCAGCAATAAGAAGTGTTCTTTCGAACTGACCGGTATTTGCAGCATTAATCCTGAAATATGTGGAAAGCTCCATCGGACACCTTACACCTTTGGGTATGTAACAGAATGATCCATCGCTGAATACTGCCGAATTGAGGGCTGCAAAGAAATTATCCGTATAAGGCACAACTGTACCCATATATCTTTTTACAAGATCGGGGTACTCTTTTACGGCATCACTGAATGAACAAAAGATTATGCCCAATTCAGCAAGGGTTTCTTTAAAAGTGGTCTTTACCGAAACGCTGTCCATAACGGCATCGACCGCAACACCTGCAAGATGTTTCTGTTCTTCAAGCGGTATACCCAGCCTGTCAAAGGTCTTTTTCAGCTCCGGATCCACCTCATCGAGGCTGTTAAGTTTGGGGCGCTGTTTCGGGGCAGAATAATAAATTATATCCTGGTAATTGATTGCCGTAATTTTAAGATTCGGCCATGAAGGCATTTTCATTGTGAGCCAGTGACGGTATGCCTTCAGTCTGAACTCCAGCAACCAGTCAGGTTCACCTTTTTTGGCAGAAATAATCTTTACAACGTCCTCATTCAGGCCTTTTTGTATCTGTTCTGAATCAATATCAGAATAGAATCCGTATTTGTATTCGCCTGAAGTTACTTCATCCAATATCTTATCCTGGTCTTTTTCCATATGAGCAGTTCAAAAGAAGATTCTCCTATTCGGAGAACAAGGATCAATTCAAATTGTTATATGCTTAATTAAATTTAATCTAAATAAAAATGCAAAATTAACAAAAATTCACGATTTCCGGTATCAGAATAATCAAAAACCGACTTCTCAAATGCTAATTAATATTGAATAATGATTGTTTCCGGATAAATCAGAAAGAAATAAATTATAAATTGCG
>Ga0209314_10000115_pt1 | contig 32694 bp, 36 predicted proteins | sample I19B2metaG_FD_184146 | JGI IMG/M metagenome (GOLD analysis project Ga0209314, IMG submission 184146) | Lake sediment bacterial and archeal communities from Gulf of Boni, Indonesia to study Microbial Dark Matter (Phase II) - ​I19B2 metaG... | ecosystem: Environmental > Aquatic > Freshwater >... | reverse complement strand
ACTTAGGAAACCTCCTCTACGACATTCAACCTGAAAACGCGGTGAAAACATGGGAAAAGGCTGCGAGCCTAGATGAAACCTTTGCCGTTACACATCGGAACCTAGGCTTCGCCTACGCCCGTGTTGAGAATGACCTATCCAAAGCCATAGCGAGCCTTGAAAAAGCCGTTGCCTGCAACCCCAAGGACCCCAGGTTCTACCTAGAGCTGGACCAACTCTATGAAGCCGCAGGGCAACCGCCGCAGAAAAGACTGGAGCTTCTTGAGAATAACCATGAGGTCGTGAAGACCCGTGACGACGCGCTTTCCCGTGAAATCACGCTCTTCGTTCAAATGGGACGATACGATGATGCCGTCGCCCTTTTAAGCGGCCACCACTTCCACGCTTGGGAAGGCGCCACAGGAATCCACGACATCTACGTGCACGCACATCTCCTCAGAGGCCAGGAAAAGTTACAGAACGCGGATTATCACGGAGCCCTCGAGGACTACGAGGCGGCGTTAGAGTATCCTGAGAACCTGGAGGTAGGGGGTGAATGGGAGGGAGGCGGATGGGCGGCGCGCATCTACTTCTCCATAGGAACCGTCTATGAAGCCCTGGGCAACGATGCGAAAGCCAAGGAATACTATGAGAGGACGGTAGCCGCTAAACCCCCAACGTCGGAGATGACGTACTACCAAGCCCAAGCCCTTCGAAAACTAGGCAGAGAACAGGAAGCCGAACAGTTGATCGACGGACTGGCGAAATACGCCACGGAGAGACTGGAAGCCAGTTCAGGCATGGATTTCTTCGCGAAATTCGGGGAACGACGTTTAAAGCCTGTGCAAACAGCTAACGCCCATTACCTAATAGGCCTCGCCTATCTAGGAAAGGGTAAACAGGTAGAGGCTAGAACCGAGTTTGAAGAAGCGCTGAAATGGAACGTCTATCACATCGAAGCTAAGAAGCACCTATCCAACCTTAAAGGATAGAAACGTTACGTTTAAGAAGCTAGGCTTTCAACAAGTGCTTCATTGAACCTTCCATTCAGGATGCAGAGGGGACACTGAGATAAATGGGTTATGAAGTGGTTGACGCAAACACCCTCTTCGGCTTCTACTCCAAGCGGAAAGTTGACTCCTCTAAGGAAGCGTTGGTTCAGGAGTTGAAACGCCACGGGGTTAAGAAGGCTCTAACCCTTTCCATGAAGGGAATCTACTACGACCACGTTCTAGGAAACGCCGAGACTCTTCAAACCTGCGCCGGGGAAGCCATGCTTCTACCCGTAGCCACGGTGGACCCGAGGAAGTACTACGGTGGGAAAAACGAGTTGAGGAGTTTAGTGGAAACCGGGTTTAAGGCGTTCAGGCTCTTCCCAGACCTTCAGGGTTGGCCCCTCGACTACGCACCCTTCCTTAAATTCCTAGAGGAAGCACGGGAAGCTTGTAAACCCCTCCTCTTCCCAGCCTACACCGCCGGTTTCATAACCAAGGCCGCGAAGCTCACCGAGAACCACGGCTTCCCCGTAGTCTTCACCTCCGTAGGCTACTGGACAATAAGCGAAGCCATCGCTGCGATGAGGGAGGCAGCGCACGTCTACGTTGAAACCCATCTTCTCGATTCCCCGGATGCCATAGAGGTTTTAACCCGGGAAGTCGGTGCGGAAAGGCTTATCTTCGGCTCGAACATGCCCCTTAGCTACTTCTCCGTAGCCCTCCTCCCAATCGTAAACGCCGAGGTTTCAGAGGAGGCTAAAGCCATGATCCTAGGAGGAAACCTTCTCAAGCTCTTGGAGGAGAGAGGTTAATGTGGAAGATCATAGATGTCCACGCGCATTACGGGAAATGGTTCTTCCCGATAGAGGCTGACAGCCCACAAGCCATCCTCCACATATGCAGGCGATTCGGTATCGAGAAGGTCATATTCTCCTCAACCAACGCCGTTGTCTACGACATGGCTGAGGGGAACAGGGAGCTCAGCCGGTTACTCGAAGCCTATCCCCAGTTCTACGGTTACGTAACCTTAAACCCCAACTACATCGAAGCCTCCAAACAAGAGATCCAGACCTACCTAGCCTCTGAAAGGTTCCTCGGCGTGAAGCTACATCCGAACTACTCCGGTCAAGCCCTAGATTCGAGTGAGAGCCAAGAGTTGATCAAGGAGTTCTACCCCTACGGTAAACCCCTCCTCGTCCACACATGGGGTGAAAGCGGGGTGAACGCGGTGACGCAGGTAGCCAAAGCGTTCCCAAGCCTTCAAATCATAATGGCGCACATGGGCGGAGATGGGTTAGAGGGAAGAGGGTGGAGGGCAGCTATTAAAGCGGCGAAGAACCTTCCAAACACCTACCTCGAAGTCTGCGGAAGCGTGCAAGACAGGGATAGGATAAGGGAAGCCGTAGACGCGGTCGGCGCTGAGAGAATCCTCTTCGGAAGCGATATGACCCTCATAAACCCTGTATACATCATAGGCGTGATCGAGGACGCGGATATACCGAGGGAGGCTAAGGAACTTATCTTCTACGAAAACGCTAAGCGCCTCTTCAACCTCTAAATATTAAAAAGCATTGAACCCTGCTATTCCATCACCATACTTTTCCCTGCTAGTTACTCGTGCCTCAGCGCTGTGGCTGCCTCAAGCTTCGAAGCCTTCATAGCCGGATACAGCCCAGCGAGGACGCTGACGGCGACGGCGAAGCCTATTGAGGCTAAGATAAGCTCAGGTGTGAAAACAGGGTTCATCTCAAATGAGAAATTGGCTGGCGGCCCCATCGCTATACCTCCACTCCTCGTGCGCATCCCACCCATGAGGTTACCCCATAATGAGCCCATAGTGTAGGAGAGGACTACGCCAACTACGGTCCCTAGGATTCCACCGATGACGCCGATGAGGCTGGCTTCCGCGAGGAAGAGCGCCATAACCGTCCCGCTTTTAGCACCTAAAGCTTTAAGAAGCCCTATGACACGCGTCCTCTCCAAAACAGAGATGTACATCACATTAGCGATTCCAACCCCTGCCACGACCAACGATATCGCGGCGATGCTTCCGAGGAAGAACTCAACCGACCCGAGAATGCTTTCAAGCTGCTCCAAGATTGTGAGGGGAGACACGACGCGGACGTTGTTGCCGTAAACTTGCTGGATGGAGTCTACAACGCTTTGCACAACTTCGATGTTCTCCGTGACCACGATGATGCCGTCGTAGAAATAGCCTCTTCCAAAGAGGGTGTTAGCGGCGGCTAGGGAGATGAAGACGGTGTCATCTACTGATGTGAAGAGGGCAAGGCCATAGGAGGAAAGTACCGCGTTTACCTTGAAGTTCCTGTTGATCGTCGTTAAACTTCCCCTCACTGATACACTTGTCTGCAGCACAATGTTCTGTCCAACATAGGCAAATGCTGTGCTAGCCTCAGGGGGAAAAGCTACACCGTAACCTAGAACAAGCCCTACATAATCGTACTTCGAAAGGAGTTGACCATCCATCACCTCGATGTCAACGAAGATAAGTGGGAGATAATCGTTGTCGATGCCGAGGACAACCACGCTTACGGATGAACCTCCAGCATACAGGACAGCCCCACCCCTTATGAAGGGTACAACGTTCCTGACCCCGGAAAAACCCTGCAGCTTAACCACATCCGTCTGGGATAGACGCACACCACGCGCCTGCGCTGTGATTAAGACTGAGTTAACACCCGTCTTCGCAATGCTGCCCACAACGGCCTCGCGGAGCCCCTCAGTTTGCGCGATTAAAACAACGATGATGGATGTACCGATGACGACGCCGAGTATGGTTAAACCCGCCCTCAGCTTACGCGACTTCAAGGCGCTGAAAGCCATCTTCAAAACGTCAAGAGCCTTCATAAGGGTTAAACCCCGGGTTGAAGCCCCGCCTCTTCCCTAACCCTCAACCTCCGCCGCTGCAGGTAAGAAGCGATTAAATAGCCGGCTACAAAGCATGCGACTCCGACGGCCGCGATGAATATAACGTACAACCCGGGTATGACCGCTTGCCTTCTATCCTCTGGAACCGTTGGCGCCGCTGTGGAAACAGTAACCGGTATCGTGAAACTCACGTTTCCAAGGTTGTTACGGTCGTCGCGGTAGTAAACAACGTATTCCAGCTCATATGTCCCATTCTGCGTCATCGCGTCGACCTCCACGGTAACGCTGAAAGGAGCCTGCAGCCCCACTGGGATTTCACCTACGAAGCTACTGGAGGCAAACGTTGTTCTGAAGATTCTGCTCGGCTTCACCGTCACGTTAACGGATTTAGCGATGATGATGCCCTCGTTAATGAGAGAACCTGAAACCGTTAAAGGCTTACCGCTGACCGCTGGACTCGGCGCGGTGCCTACACCCATAGCGTAAAGGTCTACGAAGCCGCGGACGGTAAGACCTACGGTCCGCGTCTCAGCCCGGTCCTGTCCAAACGCGTCCTTATACTTTAAGGATAACGTAGCCTGGTAACCCACGCCTATACTCGTTGAAGCCGCGTAGATCTTGGTTGAAAACCGGGCTTTCCCCCCGGGCGTAACCTCCTCGATAAACCACTGGTTATCCCCTTCGACGATGGTGAGCGCTGAAGGCAGGGTTAACGTAATAGTCAGCGATGTAGCGGCAACCCTTCCTTCATTATCGACCTCTATAGACACGGTTGTACCCGTAGTCGCCTTCAAGTCACTGCTGCTCAGGGTTAAAGATAAAACTACATCGTCAAGCCGAGGCGGAGCTACGGTTAAGCTAATTGCTCTCACATCGCTTCTCTCAACGCCTGGTGACACCGTGTACTTTATGCCTAAGGAAGCAGCGTAGGTATTACCCTGCGAAGCCGGTGGAGCATAAACCTGCGCTGTGAGCGTAACGTTCGATCCAGGCATCAGTGAAGAGGTAAACCATCTGTTATCCTTTCCAACGAGGGTTAGAGGAGACGGAAGCGTAAGCGTTAACTCCAGCGAGGAAGCGGCTGAGTCACCGTTGTTAAGGATGACCAAAGCAACCGGGTTAACCATCCCAGAGGATAGGATCTGACCCGACACGAAGAGGCTAAAGGGGATATCCGAAGAGGGAGAAACGGTAATACTTAAGATCCTGGATTCAGTCCTAAAAGACCCCACTGTAGTCGTGTACGCGAATGAAAGGGTGAGCTGGTACGTATTCCCTACACTGGAGATGGGTGCGTATAGGCTACACGCGACTACGATGCTTTCACCTGGATTCACCGCCTGGATGTACCATTTATTATCCTTAGTTTCCAAGGCTAAGGGCGGCGGAACCGTTAAGGTTAATTCAACGGCACTCGCTGCGGCTGTCCCGCTGTTACGTACTGTGAGGTTTACGTTTGTTACGGCGCCGGCTGTTATGAACTGAGTGGAAGGAGTGACTTGGAGGAGGCTCTTCCCAGGTAGAAGTGTTGGTACGGTTAAGTTCACGGGAAGCCTTGAAATCAACGCTGAACCGGAGACTGAGTAATAGCTCAACGATAAAGTGAGGGTGTAAACCCCTACGAGCGCATCCGGTGCCACGTTTAAAGTAAAGGTGAAAGCCATGGTTTGCCCCGAGGTAATGGGTGAACTGGAATAGGATGAGGCTGTTAAGCCTCCGGTGACATTCGTGAACGGGCTCTTCAGGTTTAGGACGCCGCTGAAACCCGTAACCGTGTAGTTGTTTTCACTTCGAACGGTGACAGCGAGGTTAGCCCCCTTGTCTCCTGGACCTGCATCAACGGAGCCGCTTGAGGTAACCCAGTTCGCCGTAAGTACTTTGAAGTTTGCAGCTTCAAGGGTTAAGGTATAAGCGGTGGCTGTCCCTGAGCGATACCTTACCTCGATACAGTAGTAACCGTCAACCGCCGCGGCGTGCTGAAGGCGCTCCGTTAAGCCTGCACCTAGGCTCTCAGCTGAAGCAACTTGGACCTTGTAAGGGTCGTATACGTAGAGGTCGAAGTCCGCGGTTGAATTGAAGGTAAGCATAGTTGTCAGCGTAGCCTCACGAAGAACATAAGTTCTAAAATAATGCGATGTTGTTACAGCGGGGTCTAGGGTATAGGTATAGGACCCAGGGGAAACCGTTGTCGCTGAATCAAGGGAGTAACTTGGCTGAGCATGGGCTGGGATTAGTGGTGATGCTGTGTTAAGGCATAGAAGGAGGAGGGTTAGTAGAAAGATCCTTTGACCTCCACCATGTAAAACCTTCCCCACGGACACACGCATTGTACGAACCAAACTTCACCACCACACCTAATGCAGTTCTTCCTTAACGATCATGCCGTCCTTAATATGTAGAGTACGCTTAGCTATTTGGGTTAGGTCAGGGTTGTGCGTAACCACGATCAAAGTGGTTTTACCCTCACTGTTCAACCTCTTCAACAACTGAACTATCTCCCAACCCGTCTTCGAATCTAGGTTTCCCGTAGGCTCATCGGCTAGGACCATCTCAGGTCTATTCGCCAACGCCCTCGCAATGGCTACACGCTGCTGCTCCCCGCCGCTGAGCTGAGAAGGCCTATGCTTCAACCGCCCACTTAACCCCACGAGGTTCAGGAGTTCAACAGCCCTTCTACGCCTCCTAAGCCCATCCTCACCGGCGATTATGAGCGGAACCTCAACGTTATCCACGGCTGAAAGCCATGGAATCAACTGGAAAGTCTGGAAGATGAAGCCGATCTTCCTAAGGCGGATTTCCCCGAGTTTCGCCTGATCTAACCTCGAAACATTAACGCCATCCATGAATACCCTCCCTTCATCCGGCCTATCAAGGAGCCCGATAACGTTCAGCAGCGTCGTCTTTCCGCTTCCGGAGGGGCCGATGATTGTGACGAAGTCGCCTCTTGCCACTTTTAGGCTTAAACCTCGGAGCGCGGTTACAGGGACCTCATCGATCTTATAGGCCTTCCTCACGTCTATAAGTTCGAGGAGTGGGGTTTCACCGTGCTTTAACCCTTGGTTTTTCACCGACCGCCCCTCCTTCACCGCTCAGATAACGTGCTATTATTTAACGTTTACGTATTGATAACGTATGTTACGCATCGTTATCACAGATGCTAAGACTGCCACGCATTTAAGGCTTATGAACGATGCGTCTATCATGAAAATCATCTTATTATCCTTGAGATGATAACGACTGCATTGTCAACTTCACGGCTGCATCCCTATCGACCAGCATGGTACAGTTTATATGGGTTCTTAGAATAGAGGCGGGCACCATCTCCGTTACCGAACCTTCAACCGACTTCGCCACAGCCTCAGCTTTACCTACGCCGCTGGCTAAGAGAAGGATTACCCGTGCTTCAAGGATCGTGGCGATACCCATGGTAAGAGCCTGCCTCGGCACCTCATCTAAGGAGTGGAAGAAGCGGGCGTTATCATTCCTCGTTTGCTCAGAAAGGCTGATAACCCGCGTCCTCGATTGAAAGGAGGAACTGGGTTCGTTGAAAGCTATGTGACCGTTTGAACCTATACCGAGGAGTTGGAAATCGATTCCTCCCGAAGCTTTAATCGCATTCTCATACTCCCTACATGTCCTCTCAGGGTCCATGGTGAGTCCATCTAGGAAATGGATGTTCTCCCTCTTCACATCAACGAGGTTGAAGAGGTTCTCATCCATGTAATAACGGTAGCTCTGTACATGGCTTGGCGGAAGCCTAAGATACTCGTCGAGGTTGAAAGTGGCGACCTTGGCGAAGCTCAAACCTCGTTCCCTATGCATGCGGACAAGTTCCCTGTAACAACCTCCCGGTGTACCTCCCGTTGCCAACCCTAGAATAATGTTCGGCTTCCACGCTATGGCTTCAGCGACCATCTCCGCGGCTCTCACACTTAGCTCATCATAATCCGCCACGATGAGCAGCCTCATTAACGAACACCTCTTTTTCACCCATCTACGTCACAGAGCTAAGAAAAAGGTTTATCCCCGTTTTAGCTCTTTAAGCACACGGCATAGAAACCACTAGTATGCGAGTGAGGTAGCTTAAGAAGCATGGATATCGTTGAAAGGTTTAAGGAAAAGGCAAGGCAGAAGCCAAAGGTAATCGTCCTTCCAGAAGGTGGGGAGGATCGGGTTCTCCGAGCCGCTGAAGCGACGGCGCAGGAGGGCTTCGCCTACCCTGTTCTCCTAGGGGACGAGGAAGCTATCCGCGGGAGGGCTGCCAGCCTCAACCTAGACCTCGCGAACGTCGAGGTTGTTAACCCTCTGAAGAGCCCTAAGATAGATTCCTATGCGAAGTTGTACTTTGAGACGAGGAGGAAAAGGGGTGTTACGGAAAGGCTGGCGAAGAGAATCCTCGGTAAAAGCCTGTACTTTGGAGCTATGATGGTTCACGCCGGAGACTGCGACGGCATGGTCGCCGGTGCTGCGAACCTCACAGCCAGCGTTATAAGGGCTGGGCATCTGATCGTTGGGCTTGACAAAGGCGTGTCGACGCCTTCAAGCTTCTTCATCATCGAAACCCAAAACCTCGACGTAGGAGAGAAGGGTCTGCTTTTATTCGCTGACGCAGCTGTCAACCCTGACCCAAACCCATCCCAGCTAGCTGACATCGCCATCTCCTCAGCCAAGAGCGCCCAGCTTCTCCTAGATTGGGAGCCCAGAATAGCTATGCTTTCCTTCTCAACACATGGCAGCGCATTCCATGCCTTAACGAAGAAGGTTGTTGAGGCCACGAACATTGCGCGGGAAAGGATGCCTAACCTTCTCATCGACGGTGAGCTTCAAGCAGATGCGGCTATAAACCTAGACATCGCTAGGAGGAAGGTGAAGGAAAGCAGTGTGGCAGGAAAAGCGAACATCCTCATCTTCCCAGACCTTAACGCTGGGAACATCGCCTATAAACTCGTTCAATACGTTGCCAAGGCGGAAGCCTATGGACCTATCCTCCAAGGCTTCGCTAAACCCCTCAGCGACCTATCAAGAGGCGCCAGCGTCAACGACATCGTCGGCGTCATAGCCATCATCGCCGTATTGGCTCAGGGTACGGGATACGGGGAATGAAGATCTTCGTCATCAACTGTGGGAGTTCATCGATTAAGTACGCCCTCTTCAACGTAGAGAAAGGGGAGGAACTTGCACGGGGAATCGTGGAGAGAATAGGGGAGGAAAAATCCGTTTTCATCCAGGAAAAAGGGGAGACGCCGGCTACGAGGGAGGTTAAGGTTTCCAACCATCGTCGAGGACTTCAACTGATCATCGAACATTTACTCGACCATTCACAGGGGGTGATAAAGGATATCTCAGAGATCTCAGTGGTAGGTCATAGGGTGGTTCACGGCGGTGACGCTTTCTTCCAGTCAACCATGGTCACTGAAAAGGTAATTCAGGTAATTAAGCAGTGGGCAGCCTTGGCACCTCTACATAACTACCCAAACCTTATAGGAATCGAAGCTGCGAAAAGCCTCATCCCTAAGGCTCCTCACGTGGCTGTCTTCGACACCGCGTTCCACCAGACGATGCCTAAACACGCGTATATGTACGCGGTACCATACGAGTACTACGATAAATATAGGATCAGAAGGTACGGGTTTCACGGGACCTCGCACAGATATGTTTCCCTAAAAGCCGCGGAGGTCGTGGGGAAGGAGTTGAAGGAACTGAGGATTATCACGTGCCATCTTGGAAACGGCTGCAGCATGACCGCGGTTGCCGGTGGGAAATCCATCGATACAAGCATGGGGTTAACACCATTAGAAGGTCTCGTTATGGGAACAAGGTCAGGTGACATTGATCCTTCAATAGCGTTCTTCATCGCGGAGAAAGAGGGGTTAAGCCTTGAAGAGATAGGCGCCGTCCTAAACAGAAAAAGTGGGTTACTGGGGGTTTCAGGAGTAAGCAACGATATGAGGGAGGTTTTAAAAGCCGCTGCAGAAGGTAACACCAGAGCTAAACTTGCGATTGAACTCTTCACGTACAGGGTGAAGAAGTATATAGGAGCCTACGCTGCGGCTTTAGGCGGCCTTGATATCCTTGTCTTCACAGGAGGCATAGGAGAAAACGCTGTCGGTCTTCGCTCAAAGATCTGTAGCAGCATGGATTTTCTAGGCATCCACTTGGATGAAGGGAAAAACAATGAAACTGGAAAAGGGTGCCGAGTGATAAACTCGGATGTTTCAAAGGTTAAGGTCCTCGTTATCCCGACGGATGAGGAGCTGCTGATCGCCCATGAAAGTCTTGAAGTGGTAAAAAGGGTTAAATGCCATGAAAAGTCTTGGAATAAATATAAAAGGCGAACCTGATGAAGCTCTGCGTCTTCGAGGATGAAGGATACAAGAACCTTTTCCCGCTTACACTTACGCGAGCAACGTTTGAGTTAAAATGCGGGCATACAACACTCCTTGAGAAGATTCTGAGAAACTTTGGAAAAGCACAGGCTAGTTACTTCCTCCGCGAGTACTTAACCCCGGTATTCAGACATAGAGTCAACGCTGAGGCAGTCAACGACATAAACGTACTGAAGACCGATGACTTCCTCATCGTAAACGGACGCTTACTCCTCCACAGCGGAGAGCTGACGTTTGAAGACGAGGATGAGGTTGGAATCTATGGTGAAGCCCTAGTATATGCACGGGTACGAAAGGAGACGGTTAAGAGGTATTTAACGAGGGGCTTCACAGGATTCCTCGGAAAAATCAAGGAGGAAGTAAGCGCTAGGGAATTAAAGGCGACTATGGTTACATACCCATGGGACCTCGTGAACAACAACCCCGAAGCTGTTAAAGACGACTTCAAAGCAATAGAGAAGAAGGGGATCCTTGGGAGATTCCATGAGCAAGCAGCTGTTTATGGAGGGGGGGAAGAGGTTTACGTGGCAAAAGACGCTGAAGTCCATCCCTTCGTCGTCCTGGATACAACCAGCGGACCCATCATCATCGACGAAGGCGCCAAGGTCTTCCCATTCAGCCGCGTAGAAGGACCAAGCTGCATCGGAAGAAACAGCTGGGTGGTTAGGGCTAATATGCACAGCGGCTCCGCTGTTGGACCCAATTGCCGCGTCGGCGGGGAAGTTGAGGAAAGCATCATCCACGGTTACACGAATAAGTATCACGCCGGTTTCATAGGACACAGTTATGTAGGTGAATGGGTAAACCTAGGCGCCTTAACCACAAACAGCGACCTTAAGAACGACTACGGCGCCGTAGAGGTTTACATAAATGGAAAACTGATGAACACGGGGGAGACAAAGGTAGGCTGCTTCATCGGAGACCACACGAAGACGGGCATAGGCTCATTGATCAACACGGGCACGGTCATTGGGACTATGAGCAACATCCTCAGCAGCGGTGAGCCCTCGCCAAAGTACATACCATCATTCTGCTGGTACTTCCGGAGAAGGTTTTGGCGGGGTCCAAGCGTTGAGAGGGCGCTTCAGACAGCGGAGAGGGTTATGAAGCGCAGAGGCGTAACCCTTCGATCTGAGGATGTTAAGCTTTTTCAACATCTCTACGACATGACTAGAGAGGAAAGGGAGAAGTTGATCAGTAGGGGGAGAAACGAGTGAAGAAAAGGGTTAAAGCAAAAGAGGGTTTGGAAGCTCCCATTGAGAAAAAAGTGAAGCAAATCATAGCCGACCAGTTTGGGCTTAAGGTGAAGGACATAAAGCGCGACGACGCTTTTGCAGAGGACATAATGGCGGAATCCCTGGACATCGTCGAGTTAATCGCAGCCCTTGAGGAAGAATTCGACATAGAGATACCCGATGAGGAAGCTGAGAAAAACGTCACAGTCGGTCAAGCTATTGATTACATCATCAACAAGGTGAAGCGGAGAAGAACCAAACATTAAGCGTGTAAGAGTACACTATTTGGTGTTCAATCTTTTAGGTATGGGAGGCTACTGTTAATTCTTGATAGCCGGGATAGGCATAGACATAGTTGAGATTGGAAAGATGCGGGCTGCTGTCAGAAGAAGGGATGAACGCTTCCTAAGGAAGCTCTTCACACAGCAGGAAATTGAATATTGCCACCGATGCAGGGATCCAGCTCCCCGCTTAGCCGCAAAGTTCGCTGCTAAAGAGGCTGTGCTGAAGGCTTTTAAAGTAGGCTGGACTCATGGCGTGAAGTGGACAGAGGTCGAGGTCTTCGTGGATGAAGATGGAAGCCCCAGGGTTGCACTTCAAGGAATACTGAAGCACATAGCTGAGGAAAGAAAGGTTCACAATATACTTCTGAGTTTAACTCACAGCGGAAGTTACGCTATCGCCTACGCTACGTTGCTCATATAGCTGAAAACACCCTCTTCAACGTAGGTTTAGAACAGTTGCTTAACTGGATGCATATAAGTCCCGCCGGAACTTTCTAAAAGAAACCCGTTTACGCGCCTAGAGGAGCGGAAGCTTTCCGGTTACCTTGTTTACAAGCTCCATAGGTGCTGGACCGACGCCGAGGCAGGTTATGGTTCCAGGCGGCAACTCAGTTAATCCTCTGTCTTCAACGAGGGCTGCTGGGAGTCCTACCTTATCAGCCGCTTCTTTAACGAGTAGAAGCTCTTCTAGGGAACCTACTTCTAGAACAACTTTCCTCTGTCCCTCACTCATCCACGCAAGCCACCATCCCCTACGCCTCTTCCTAGCCTCTTCAACAGCCGAAACCGCGGCGTGACTGGCTTGGGCGCAGAGCTTTCCCCGTGACATTTTAAGGTCTATTCTCAAGACGATGCTTTGAGTGAACTTAAACTCGCTTAACTCCGCTTTCTGGTTCATATGAATGAATCTATCTTAGGCGGTTACATAAAAGCTGTTTTAAATGTATTCGATGGTGCTAGGGGGTTTCGGTGAGAGGTCGAACAGAACTTTCACAACTTGTGGAAGTTCATCCGTTAACCTCACCCTCATACGCTCAAGTTTCTCCCATGGAACCCTTGGAACAGTGGCGGTCATGGCATCCTGGGAATCCACGATGCGGATTGTTAAGATTTCCCCGAAAACCCTTTTCCCCTCACGTACACCCGTCGCCTTGTCGTTCAGTAAAACCGCGAAGGATTGGAAGCACGACATCGAAGCTGTCTCCTCTTCAACCACCTTCGTCGCCTTCCTAACGGTTTCAACCCTTTCGGGGGTAACCTCGCCTAGAACCCGCAAGGCTAAGCCTGGCCCTGGAAAAGGTCTCCTCTGGTGCATATCCTCTGGAAGGCCAAGCTCCGCGGCGACCCTTCGGACATCCGGTTTGTACAGCTCTTTAATAGGTTCCAAAACCTTGAAGCCGTACTTTTGTAGAGGGTTTATCCCAATCTGTTCGAGAACGTTATGTTGGGTTTTCACACCGCCTTGGGTTTCTACAACGTCAGCGGCTATGGTTCCTTGTAGAAGGTAGGTTGCTCCGAGTTCCGCCGCGAGTCTCCCGAGAACGGTGTAGAAGGTGCTCCTGAAGGCCTTCCGCTTCGCCTCAGGGTCAACAACTCCCTTAAGAGCTTCAAAGAAATCATGCTTCACGTCGCAAAGCTTAGCGTTTAAACCCAACTGTTTATACCTTGTAACTACGCTGTCAGGCTCTCCATCCCGCATTAATCCATCGTCGAGGAAGAGAACGGTTAACTTCTCTCCCACGGCTTTATGCCCAAGCATCGCCGTGACCGTGCTGTCAACCCCACCTGAAGCCGCTGCGGCAGCTTTCATAGACTTTATCTCCGCCCTTAACCAGGAGACCTTCTCTGAGATGAACTCCCTTGGGTTAAATACCAACCATCAACCCTCCTGACCATTCGTTCCTCTTTAACAAAGATGACTCAATTACTAATGATCTTAAAAAGATTTTTAACTGAAATAATTGAAAGTGGAGTGGGGTATATCGTAGGTCAGTGGTGGTCAACCCTTGGAAGAATCGCTCTTTCCCTCCACTCCAGTATAAAACGCGCCAAGTTCTCCGAAGCTACTTCCAGCCACTTCCTACCCTTCTCAGCCGAGGCAACGGTTGGGTCACCGAAGACCCCTGTCTTGGAACCTCTGCTCGTGAAGCCAACGGTGACGACCGGGGAAGTCCAAGCCCCGACCATGATATCTGAATACGTGTACTCCGAGGTTCTAGGAGTTATTTCCTTAACAGCCTTCTCCATCTTCACAAGCCCTGGCTCTAGATGGAGGAGTGCCGATGTTTCCAACTCGCATGCGTGACTCATGCCACCGGGGAACTCGGATTCGCGTAGCCCAACCATCTCATCTTTCCTTGCGCCCACTCGGAAGACCATGTCCCACCAACTAAGGAGGGCACATAGCGTTTTAGGGTGGTAGTTGTTCACGCGCCGCATCACAGCGTCGAGGAACACTACATTACTACCATGACCGTTCACGAGGATCAGCTTCTCAAATCCATGGTGGGCTAGGCTTCTACATACGTCGTAGACGTAGTTTACGAAGTGTTCGTCCCTTACGGAGATCGTGCCGGGGAAGTCAAGGGTATGTTCCTGGAAACCGTAGTAGACGGTGGGCATTACCAAAGCGTTTCCACGGACGCGTTCAGCCGCCATACGGCAGACCTCAGCTGCACAGAGCCAGTCAACCTTAATGGGTAGATGCGGCCCATGCTGCTCCGTGCTACCTACAGGGAGCAGGACAACCATCTTCTCAGCTACCGCCTGCCTTACCTCTTCCCAGGTTAGGTCTGCGTAGAATACCTTATCAAACAAACTCAAAGCTTTTCATGCCTCCCATACATCCCTAGAGCTAAGATCGAGCACCTGGATATTAAGTAGTTTATGGTTTCAAACGTCGATATTCCAGCGAGAGGAGACAGTTGCCTAGTTAAATCAATACCCTACCGAGCCTATGTCATTCATGAGAAGGCCCTATTCGGCCTCATACGCTATGTTTATATCAAGGGGAAGCCGCGTTTATCAGTCATGGAGAAAACAAAAGTTAGACCGATAGGAATCACGATCATAGTTATCTTAGAAGCCGTAGTGTCCGCGCTCCTCGTCTTCTCGGGTCTAGTCCTCGTCGTCCTAGGACCAATCCTCGGCATCACCCTACCAGAGGTCATACAGAGACCTTTACCCGGCATCGTAGCAGCAGCCTTTACGGTCATCTTCGGCATATTCATCCTCATCTTGGGAGCCGCAGGTTGCTTCATAGCCTGGGGGCTGTGGACGGGTCAAGGATGGGCTTGGACCGTAGCCCTCGTGTTTATGGCTGTCAACATCGTCATCAACCTCTTCAGCTTCGACATCGTCGGCCTCATCATAAACGCCTTAATCGCCTTCTACCTGTGGCAGCCCCATGTCAAAGCCTTCTACGGAAAGCAGGCCGTTGAACTCCCCTACCAAGTCACAGTTTCAAAGACGCAGCCTCCTCAGCCACCCCAACAACCTCAACCGGGCACGGTAATCTACTGCAGTAAATGCGGCGTAGCCAACGCTTTAGACAGCAGGTTCTGCCGAAACTGCGGGGCGGAGATCAAAGCATAAGCTCCTTGAAGGCAACCTAACAGGATAGTCTGAGGCAACTTCAGTAGAGGAACAGGTTTCTAAGCCGCGGATCGATACAGTTTGTCTAATATCAAACACCCATCCTCAAGAACGATGAGCAGGGATTACGCATAGGCAAGTTTATGAAACAACCACATAAAAGGATTAAGTGCGTCAGCATCCTATCCATTGAAATCGTAGGGAAATGTTTAAGGTTGTAGTAGGATTACGGAATGCTTGAGGCCAACATGGAGTTAAGTCTATGAAAGAAGGGGTGATTAACATAGGAGACACTGAACGACGATCCTTAAAGGTTCCAAAACTGGACTTCGATGAGGCGGTTAAGGAGATCACAGGCTTCATCAAGGAGACTACGGAAGCTGCAAAGGCAGAGGGAGTTGTTATAGGATTAAGCGGTGGCGTAGACAGCAGCCTCACCGCTACGCTCTGCGTTCACGCGCTGGGGAGAGAGAAGGTTCTAGGCATCCTTATGCCCACAGCCTTCACACCCCACCAAGACGTTGAAGATGCTTTGAAGCTCGCAGATTGGCTTAGGATAAGAAAGGAGCTAGTGGACATCCAAGGTCTAAGCGAAGCCTTTTTCAAAGCGTTACACTGTAGCCAAGATGACCCTAAGCAAAGAATACCTACGGCGAACATCCGTGCAAGGACGCGCATGGTTATACTCTACTACTACGCCAACCTTAACAAGTACCTCGTCGCTGGTACAGGGAACCGAAGCGAAAGGCTGATCGGCTACTTCACAAAGCATGGTGACGGAGGTGTGGACTTCGCACCCATCGCTCATCTTTATAAAACCCAGGTTAGAGAACTGGCGAAGCATTTGGGCCTACCTAAGGGAATTGTCTCCAAGCCAAGCAGTCCACAGCTATATCCCGGTCATAGGGCAACGGATGAGCTACCCCTCAGCTATGAGAAACTCGACCCTATACTCATCGGCTTATTCGATAAGAAATTGCCAACAATGGAGGTCAGCAGGTTAACCGAAGTCCCTGTTAGAATCGTCGAAGAGGTCTTACACCGGTTTAACGTTTCACAGCATAAACGAATATACCCTCCGATGGTGAGGTGACAGTGGAGGCTAACTACATAACCCCAGAAACATATGTGTCCAGCACAGTCTACATCCGTGCATGAACGCTTTAGTCCTAATCGTAGACCTTTAACCCCCGGTTCCTCAAAGGCGTAATAACGTTTGGGTTACTCAACGATCTTAGGATCGTATATCCGATAATAGCTAAAGCGATGAGACTGCTCATCGTGAGGCTGATAACCATGGCAAGCCACGGGGAAAGGCTTAGCCCAAAGATATCCGGGGGTGGGAAGTAAAGCCATAAATAGCCTCCTACGATGAAGCCGATGGGTAGGGAGCCTACTACGCAGGCGATGAACTGGCGCTTTCTAAGCATGAATATGAGGCTTGCCGCAATGAGGTTCGCAATGGGCCCGAAGACAACATCTAATAAGCCTGTACGTGCCAGCCCGTATGTGTTACCTATAAGGCATCCCATACTTACACCTGCAATCACGGGCCAACCGAAGAGGGCGGCTAATGGGATGAGGCAATCAGCTACACGGAGTTGAATAGGACCATAGGCAAATGTCTCTAAAACGATGACTAGGGTTGCGTAAAGACTTGCGAACGTAATCGTTAAGCTTAGACTTTTTGTATTCAGCTCTCATACCTCCCAACGCCGGGGTTTGTAAAGCGGAACGGGTGGGAGGGACCACTCACCCGCTTGTCATCACGATTAAACTGTCGCCTACTTAAACATTGCTAGACTTCACAGGTCTTACTTGGAAGCATTAGGTCTCTAGCATCGCTATTTCACCTTCTAGAAAGGAGACTAGGCTGTCTACGGCGGCTTTAAACAGCCGATCACCTTTTTCCACAGTGGCTAACTTAGCGTTTTCACTGACGATCTTATCCTTCCTAACCCTTTCGGGAAAGAGGTATAATGCCATGGACGTCTCGAACTCCCCTGCGTGCCCAGCAGACTCCTCCTTCAACAGCGTTTCCTTTATAACGCTCTTCGGGATGAGACCCCAATAGGAGTGGAAGGAGACCTTGATGCCAAGCCTCTCCCTAAGCTCTGGAAGTTTAGTAGCGATCGACTCTCTATTCCCCCCATGACCGTTTAGGATAAGTATATTCCTAACCCCATGTCTCTGTAGGCTATGGCAGATGTCGAAAAGGATTTCTTGGAAGACGTTAGGCCTAGCTGAAAGGGTTCCTGCTCTAAACTCGCTTCCCATCCAATGCTCAGAAACACCGAATACTAAAGGCGGGGTCACTACGACCTTTGGAAAAAGCCTTTGGGCAGCCAACTCCGCGATTGCTGTGACTGCGGCTGTATCATAGACCATGGCGAGATGCTCATAATGCTGCTCAATGCTACCGGTAAGTACGATCATGACGCGGAGCTTATGCTCATCGATAAGTTCCCTAAACTCCTCACGGGTCATCTCTTGTAGAAAGACACTTTTCATCGCTTAATCATCTCTGACCTTCAGGGTTTAAACAGGGATAAAGGGGATATGAAAAATGGTTGTAATAAGCTTTAGAACCATTTTTCCCGCTTTACCACTATGTGGCATCCTCATCCCTACCTCCGTTTCCGAAAGACCCCTGCCACTGTCAGTGTACTCCCCGGTGACGTGTTCGAAGCTTGCCTCAACTAGCGCACACGCTTCACGGACATCAGAAGCTACCCATACTGTAAATTGGTCAACAGTGGTTCTGAGTGTGGCAATTTCGAGGTTGATGCACTTGAGGGTGCTACCGATCTGTTCGTATCCTAAGTTCGCCTTAACATATAGCATACCCCTCGCTTAACCCGTTTTCTATATTATCAGCTATGCATGGAAAACCGACCATTCCCCGTCAGTTGCCCGGCGTCTGCAAGTTTCTCCCAGCCTCGTAGTTGTGGCAGTTTCTCCTTTTTCACGGGGTGAATCGACCTAGGCCTTAAATGAATAGGAGGCCCCCCTCCCCCCTGAGGGGGGTATACCCGTCTGTCTCTGTCCGTCCCCCTCTTTTTCTCTCGTTTCATGTGATGAACCTTTAGTTAGCCTATTGAGAGTAGACTCGACAATTATCTCCCTGCAATCAAACCGCGAAAAATTCGACCGACCTCTATGAAGCAGGAGTCTTTCATTGCCGCGAAGTGATAGAGCTAAATAGCTTTAAAGAATCAGTATGGAGACGGTGCGTCCTATGGGGTATGATAGGGGACTTTCAGCCATAAACTTGGAGGACACGGATAGGATTCCTCAAGTAGAGTATCTATATCACACAGCGTTTATCGCTGAGACAAGCGGCTTAAACCCGTTCAAGGCATCGACGAAGGCTTTAGCAAGAACCTACGAGAAACTCGACCTAGACCTCATATTCTATACGCTACAATACTATGACCCCTATCAGGATGAGCAGCTGAAGAGAACGAGTACGTTCATTAAATCCACTCAACACTGGTCGAGGTCGTTTCCAAGCATCTGGCGAACAACCTACCACGCTAGCTCCGTTGAAGATGTGTTGAACTATGAACCTGTTAAGGAACATGGTGGGAAAACAGTTGAGGAAGTCGCTGAGTACTTCGCGTATGAGCACGCCAAAACTCAGAGGATTTTCAGAAGCCAACTCGTCCCTGGCGGGTACTACTGCACCACGTTCATGTGGTTCATCATGACCTTTGGCTTAGAGTTGACGTTGAAGGCTTACGGCCGTGACGCCCGGGGGTTTGAACGCCTCCTGAACAAGTTCGCCGAGGTTTCGATGAGGGATTTCCAAGCCTGGGCTCAATGTGACATAAAAGCCTTCATCAGCCACGACGACATCTGCATGACGGAAGGCCCAATCTTCTCACCCCAATGGTATCGGAGATACGTTTTCCCATGGTATAAGAGACTTTGGAAAGTCCTTAAGGACAGGGGGATAAAGGTTCTCTTCTGCTCCGACGGGAAAATCGATGCGATCGTCGACGACATAGCTGAAGCTGGAGCGGACGGCTTCATCGTCGAGCCTTGGTGCGACCTACAGCGCATAGTTGAAAGGTGGGGAGATAATAAAATCATCATAGGAAATGTCGACCTGAAAACCCTGACCTTCAAAGGAGAGGACGCCGTGAGGAATGAGGTTAAGCGATGTATCTCAACCGCGGGTCATTGCCCAGGCTACTTCATCAACGTTACAGGCTCAATACCCGATAACGTACCCATCGAAAACCTTAGAGCATACTTTGAAGCCTGCAGGAAATATGGGAAGAAAACGTTAGTTAAGGGTTAACTATAGGTTCTGGGAACACTCGTTACGACTCAAAGAACACTTCATCCACGATAACATACTAAGGTCTAGACATGCCTTTCATATCAAGCATTTAACTTTCCATTACGACCAGAGTTACTGTAGACCTTACTCCCTCAAGAGCCCTGAACTGGCGAAGCACGATGTCGCTGAGCTTCGCCATGTCAACGACATTGACTTTAACCACGATGTCGTACACGCCAAAAACCAAGTAAACCTCACTTACACAGGGAATCTTGGTGATCTTCTTAGATAGAGATGTCTCTGCGCCAGCGTCTGTGTTGATCAGGATTATTGCAGAAGGCATGACTAGATGTGTCTCATCCAATGTTTAAAAGCCTTTTCCCTTGGATATGCATGGGTTTATTAGGAGGAACTTCTAAAGCTTCTCGGAAACAAGGTTATGAGCATAGAGCCTGCCGGGGATGTCATACGTAGGATAAAGAGAAAGTACGATGAGGAGCGTGAAGGGTGGAGGCTTTTAGCCGCCGCCGATGATCAAGGCAGGCTTGACCTCTTCATCACATCCAAGGAACCTAGGCTTTGGCAGCTGAAGTCTAAACCCATAAACCCCTATGAGTTCCTATCCCTCGGCGCTGAGGTCAGGAACATCGATGAGGAGATTAGGAAGGAAATCCTGATGTCAGGAGATCCTTTCCTATTCCACGCTGTCTTCCCCCAAACAGAACGTGGAAACATCGTAGCGAGGGGGGTGGGACAATATTCCCATGAATCTATCAAAGAGATCAAAAGACTTGCCTCCGAGAGTGACGATACTTTAGACAAGGAGTTGGGAAGAAAACTTGAGGAACTCTTCAAGAGAATGTATCCTCAAAGAGCCCAAATCTATATCTAAGCCATGCAACGATCGTAACGAGTCTTTAGAATGTTATACGGGTAGTATCTTTCCTAGGTTGGTGTACTTCATAGAAGAGAGAAGCACTGATTTTTTAAGCTTCAAAGCCGGTGAACATCATGGGTGTGAATTGGGAGATGAAATCCTTGAATTGTACGATTGGAACGATGGGCGATGCCTTGTAAATCTTCCAACGCCCCGGTAGCAGGGTTACGAGGATGGGGATAATTCTCGCCCTCTGCCATCCATGAAGGTTAAGCTTATCCTTTATCATCCACAGCTCCATACTTAAGTCCGCGGCCCGAATGAAGTTCCTTTCAACAGCCTTACGTAGCATCGTCGTCTGTCCTTTTTGAAGATGCTTACAGTCAATGCAGAGTATTAATGGTTTCTTATATGCTAGAACATCGACTTCCCAGCGTTTTCGTCCATGTTTAAACCTGAAGCTATGAATCACCTCGTAGGAATAAGCGTCTAAAGCTACGCAGATAAGATGTTCGAACTCTCTCCAAGCAAGCAGCCTTGAAGTCGTTTCTATGTCGGCGCCCAGCTCAACGGCTTTCACTAAGGCATTAACCCGTTGTTCTAGGTTAAGCTTCACGGAAGTCCCTTCCACCGTCACTAATCCTTCCTGATGAAGCCTTCTTAGCCTTTTCCTAACCATTTCATATGGCAACCTGGATTCTTCAACGATTAAAGCCGTTCGCGTCGTTCCTTTCGCTCCGGTGAGTTCAAGAATCGCTTTAAGTAGCCTAACTTCCATCACGTTTATTTCCTCACATCGTAAGTAAAATCGTTCAACCACTTGTTACAAGGTTTCCATAAAGGTTTTCCAGTTGTAAAGCTTGAATCCGATGTGTGTGGCATCCCTAGGCTTATATAGTTTTTCCGCCTACCCTAATTGGAAGTACACTTCTGGGTGGTTGCCTTGATTAACCTCGATGAGGTTGATCGAAGGATCTTATCCTACCTGCAGGGAGATGCCAGAGCATCGTTTGCTACTGTAGCTGAGAAGGTTGGGGTTAGCGAGGGGACGGTGCACCTTCGGGTTAGAAAACTCCTTAAACTCGGGGTTATAACGGGCTTCTACACTTTACTCAACCCTGAAAAAGTAGGTGTAGGTTTGAAGGCGATTGTATGCCTCAGGGTTGAGCCTTCACGATATGAGGAGGCTTTGGAGAGGCTTTCCAAGGTTGAGGATATATTCGAAATCTACGATGTAACAGGGGAATATTATACCGTACTGAAGGTTAAGACAAAGGATAGGGAAAGCCTCGCTGAGGTCATAGACGAGGTTGGGCAGATACCGGGCATTACTTCCACAACAACAATGGTTGTGTTAAGGTCTATAAAAGAAAAACATGAACTAGACATGAGATGAAAGGTGGAGTCAGAGTATTCATCCATCTTCAATAGAGTTGAAAAACGTCAGTTTCAGACTGATCACCCATTCTAGGAAATATCACGGATAACATCGCAAAAGCGAGGGCGTTGTCAAAGGCTTACGCAGCGGCTTAGAACAAGATAAAATTCAATGATCGTAGGTCAAGCCCTGGCTAGAAAAAACAAAAAGCCAGTAGTAAAATTGGATGAGTTGATGAGTAAGTTTAAGGAAGATCAGTGAAACGGGGTGCCAGTTTCTATAGCTGAAGTGTTTAGGTTTTAAGTCGATGCTCGTCCTCTCCAGACCTAAGTGAAAATCCTTCACTTATTTGCTGGATCAATCCATCAAGCTTCTCAGCCATAGCATCTCCTTGCTGAAGAAGCTTTTCCTTGATGGGACTTATGTATGCAGCGATACTAGTGCCTTGGTCTGGGAATACGGTGTGGATTTTATCTCCAAACACCGATGCTTCTTCCGCGAATTCCCTGACCTGCACCTTTAGCTCCGGTTTGATTCGTACCACCTCAGCGTCGACCTGAGCTAGGATTCTTCTTACTCTATCGGAGTACTGTAAAATCTCACGGTTTTCAGGAGAACGCAGTCCAGTGGCTTCGATTAGCTTTCTCCACCTGTCGTTCCAAGAGCTTTGAAACTCCGCTAGTGTCATCATAAGGTCCTTGATTGGTTGCGGTCGAGGATCTCTATACGGAATATCCTTCGACCTTTCCAAGATGAAAAGATAACTGTCCCAGTGCCTACTGAAAAGTTCCGCTTGTTCCTTCTTGGTGATAATGTGGCATGGCCTTGACTGAGGATCAGTGCCATGTAGAAAATACTCGACTTGAATCGCTGCATCACCTGAATTCGGGTCTAAGCATACCATGCTGTTCAATGGCATAAGGTCATAGGTTCTGACTTCAAGTCTGTCTCTCTCAGGATCAGAAAGCTCGTTTCTAATCCTATGGAGTATACCGAGTGATGCATTTAACGTATCAACAAGGTTGGATGCCCCTACAGCCCTCTCCACTTCAGTGATCAGCGGGGAACTGGGGCTGAGAACCAAGAAGGTGATGTGAACACCTCGCTTAAGCATTCCTCTTACTTCACCCATGTTCTCCGAGGATAGGTTATCTAATGATAGACCGAGAAAGCATATCCGCGACCTGGCCTCGGATAGGAATGTTGCAAGAGGGAGTTCCTTTCGTGTTTGTATGGAGTCCCTTTCACCCTTGCTACTTTTTATCAGCCGCATACCATCAATCTCACACGCGAGATGCCAACGATTCGATGGGCGAAAGGTTAGTGTTAAACCGGAAGCTTAACGATGTTTTTAATTAAAGTTCTCACAACTTCCTCAACACCAACCCCTTCCGTTCCCACGGCGCCGAGTACAGGGATCTCCTTAGGTAAACCCATCTCCTCCTTGGCGTTTTCAGGCGTAATAGCACCGGGGAGATCCTGTTTATTCGCTAGAACAACTACGGGGAGGCCTGGTGTTTCAATCTTAGCCAATGTCTCCAAGGCTTCAGGGAAACTCTCAGGTCTAGTGGAATCGATTACTAGGAGGATACCTGAGATGTCCTTGGACCTCGTGGCTTTTACGAAACTTGAGTCAAGTGTCTCGCATAGAATAGCTTCGGCTTCAAAGTCTCCGACTTTCCATCTTCGAGCTTTAAAGTGCTTCATAATCGTTGACTTCCCACTCTCTTCAGGACCTACAACGAGGATTCTCGGTATGTAGAATGTTAAACCCTTGTTGGAGTCAATGGAGTAAGGCATCCATCTTCGGCTATGGTCTGTTCCACGCATCTTCAGAACTCTTATGTAAGAGCGTAGGAGACCCAGCTCTTCCTCCATCTTCAACTCGATAACCCCATCTGAGACATCTTTAACCAAGGCCGTAGTCTCCTCGTCGAAGCCTTTACGGTTAAGTGTGTATAAGCAGAGGGAACCATAATTCCTGACTTTAGCGTTTATGTTGCGAATGAAGTCAAGTCCCAGCCTAAACTCTTGGGTACCGGCGCTGAACAATGCCGTTAAGGAGTCGATCACTATCCGAATTGCTTCACCGTTTTTCATCTTCTCTAAGGCTTCGGTTAGTTTAAGGTTCAATGTATTGTAGTCTGATGGATTAACCGATGTGCTATCTATGAAAAACAAGCGTCCACTCTTTTCTAGATCCTCGTTGTACCAACCAAAGTTGTGCATCGTGCGGCAGATATCTTCAGGATGTTCTTCATAGGCCACGTATATACCGTTGCCACCGTTCTTCAAGTTATGGGAAAGGAATTGTTGGCATAGTGTACTTTTACCCGATCCTGGGTCGCCTAGTACGAGTACTGTTGAAGGAACTGGTAAGCCATTGGTGATTAAGTCATCGATGATTTTAACGCCTGACTCAGCCCTACCCCACATGCGCTAAACCCGCCTCCACTATTAATATCTATATGGGTATAAATAAAGATATTCTTTTGCAAACATATAAAAACTAAAAGCTTATATTTATAGCTTTCTATATTATACGCGAGCGGCGTAGGGCGATAGCCTTGAGGCTAGGGGAAGCTAGGAACCTGCAAACAATATCCGCGTTCCACAGGTTCAAGACGGGTATCCCTGAACTAGATGAAGCACTCTACGGCGGAATCCCTGCAAAGTTAACTGTGGCCGCGTTAAACGACCCGGAAAACGATGTTTCAACGTTCTGTCAACAGTTCACCTGGCAAGGTCTTCAAGACAACGAGTGCTGCGTCTATTTCACCTACGACCACCACCCCGAGATCGTTCGTAAGAACATGCTACGATTAGGATGGGATACCACACAATACGAGGAAAGAATGGATTTTATCCTCTTCGACTGCTACTCAGCAAGGATTGGTGAGCGGGGAGAGGGAAAATACTGGCTGGAGCGACCGTTTGAGACAGCGAAACTTCTTGGAATGGCGCGGGTTATGGAAAGGGAACTCAGTATACTGAAAAAGAACAGACCCATAAGGGTTATACTAGACTCTTTCACACCACTTATGGAAGTCTTAGGCTTCATAGATACGTTAAGGTTCGTTTTCAGACTGCAAGGTCTGGCAAAGAAAGGAAATTATATGGGACTGGGGATTGTACATAAAGGTATACACGGCACCGCCAACGAGTTCGGTGTGAAGCATGCATCTGAGGGAGTTATCGAGTTCTCCACGCGTTTAGAAAGACAGAAGCTTAAACAGTTCATTAGGGTTTCAAAGATGAGTTTAACCCAATTCAGCATGGTAGAAATGCCTTATATAATGACCCCTAATGGAATTAAGGTACTCAAGGGTAGCTCTGCAACCTACATTTAATGTCGCGTTACTATACCCGTGTCTGTGTCACAACATAGGAGAATGTTGTTAGAAGGTCCTTAGCAAAACTTGGTCTGAGAACATCGAGGAACTTTCTTCCCTCATCAGCCAGATGTAAGCTGAGGTTCTGAGCGTTCTCCATGGAACCTAATCTCTGAAAGACCATTCTTGCCTTACGTATGTCTTCCCTCAACACATCCCGCTTTTTCACAAGTTTTTTCAAAAACATCTTCTCACCCCGGTTTCCCGTTACCAATGCGTGGACCAGTACAACGTTCTGCTTACCATTCTTAAGGTCGATAAACAGGGGTTTCCCCTCCCTGTTTTCACTGCGAGCGATATCCTGAACGATATCCAGAACATCGTCCTGCACTTGGTAGGCCATGCCCATCCTTTCAGCAAACCCGTACATCGCTTCAACCTCTTCCTCGGAGCCTCCAGCCACAATTGCCCCAGCCGCCGCCGCGGCGGCGAGTAGTGCACCTGTCTTAAGCCTGATCATCTCCAAGTAGGCTTGCTCTGTAACAGTTTCCCTACGAGTTAACTCAAGGTCGAGGAATTCCCCGCGTACAGTTGTTCTCGCTGAGTCTCGGATCAATTTTAAGAGGTGGAAAATCCTGTCATGTGGAAGATCAATTTTTTCATACTCTGAAAGCATCCCGAAGACCTCGAATATCAGGAGGTCTGCCATCAATATCGCGCCTTCAACGCCGAACAACGTCCACAGCGCAGGTTTACCCCTGCGTGTGTTTGAGCTATCTATCACGTCGTCTTGAATCAATGCTGCGGTGTGGGCTAGTTCGTATGCCACTGCTACAGGGATTGCGGGTCTTGGGTCGTTACACACTGCTTCACAGGATAGGATGGCGAGTAGGGGTCGAAGCCTTTTTCCTCCTGAATTTACTGCGTGAGCTGCTGCGACGCTTATTGTAGGCCACTGTTCGTTGGCTAAATCTTTCAACCTTGAGTCTATTAACCCGACGTAGTTTTTAATATGGGAACTATTGAGGAAGCTGAGAAGGTCTTGAACCATCGGGCTTATCACTTGCCACTATTATTACAATAGACGTTAGATTTAAGTCTTTTTTGCAAAAAAACGATGTTTTAAACCCCTTTAATTTAAAAAGCTCTTAATATTGCTATTTATTTAAATGTGAGCCCACTGATATGAGAAAGAATGAGAGGAAACCAAATGTTCAACCAAATTCTAAGAGTCCTAAACTTCACAGATGAAGCTAAATATGATTGGAAGAAATAATAGACAAAAAAAGTCTGAGTAGACAGTTAGTTCCAAGTTTAATAATATGTTAACGAGCAGGGGAATATCTGATGTTTATTTCCAAACGTCTGTAAGTAATGGGTTTATGGACCCACGGGTTTCTTAGAAAGAATCTTAAATAGTTGAACGTCGATTTTCAACCTTGTAGCTTCAAGCTGGACGCCTAACACAGTTTCAATGTAGCTCTTCATCATCCCAGAGGGAAAGAGTGGCGATAACACCTGAATTACGTCCTTGCTGCTCATGAGAAACTGTCCTAGTCCTGCTTCAGACATTATCTCAATGGCTGTGTCCCAGTCTACAGAGGTGTCTACTTGGTACTGGAACAAAGCGAAAGACCGCGTAATGTCTCCAATCTCCCTTCCTACATCCTCATAATCATCCTCGGAAACATGCTCGACTAACATGTCCAAGGCCCTCTTTGGCATGAGAACCACTCTTACTGGACCAACGTTAAATATCCCTGGCTGCCAGCGGTCGAGTGTAAAGCGTCTCCCAAACCGTACACATTTTTCAACAAACTCTTTTAATGACCTAACTCGGTCTTCGCGCATTAATTTCTCAATATACTCTACATCAGCTTCATCTAACTCTACGGATGTTACCCTACTCATGAACACTACCCCAGCCGCACCACCGATGTGAACACTCTTAATCACTTCGCTTTGCTTTATATACTTTTGTATGCTATATTTATTATGCAAACATTTACCACGGAAGAGTATATCTATCACACCGTCACAGCTTGAAAATAAAGGTCCTTAACGATGTTGCTAACTGCCTAGAAGCATGAAATACGACGGAAAGAATAATTGATTAAACACTCAACAACAGAAAGATAAGATAAATAACCCACACGTTGCATTAACTATCTCACAGGGGTTCACCTCCACTGCTCACCACTTTTACAAAGTCGTTTCTCTACGACACTCGCATAACTAAGGATGACAACCCGCTTGGCTAAATGCCTTAAGTTCTCTAAATACATTGGGGTGCACTGGGAGGGTTACCTCTACTCAGGTGGTGAGACGAGGACCATAGGTTTCAGGCTGCATGGCTAAGGGTTTAATGCACAACTAGAAAAAGAGGTTCTTCAAAGATGATATCCTCGCCCACGGCACATTCAATCCATCAGGTTTGCTTAAACCATTCAACACCTCGAAAACTATTGTGATGATGACGGTGGCTACGATGAGAATTATAGAAGCGGCGGCGGGACTTAGCCCCCTCCTCCTAACAATAAAATTAGCCTTAATTGATTCACGTTGAGCTGACGCGGCTGGGGTAGGCGGCCTAACGCTTATGGGGGGCTTTTTAATCGTAGCCATCGCCTCACCACCTTAGCGCATAGGTGAGGCTAGCAGTTAGATAACCCTGACTCAAAATCAACCAATACACTTCTATGCAGGAACCGACAATCGACGTGCAGAAGTGAAGTTAATTCACCGTGATTGCTCGCGTGATACACCCTAAACCCCGATATAATCTCTATAACCTATGTCTTTCCATTTTAATAGGCATTGTTATTACTTTTCGAAGATGACATATGTAGTCTGAAATAGAGGAATTGAGTGTACAGGAAAAGATTGTAATCGCTTTCCCTGAAAACTACATGGAATTATCGACCGGACACCTATCGGTTCTCTGCATCCATGAGCATACATCACTCATTTATATGTTGTTGAGCAAAGGCTTTTATGACGAACTCACTTTAATCCGGTATTCGGTGGCCTCATATGACAGACGCGGTTGGGATAACGCCTCAACAAACCCTTAAGCGCATAGTGGATGACCAGAAGAAGATATTGGAGAGATTGGAGAAGATCGACAGATCTTTGAATCAGCTCTTGAAAATCGTTGGGCAGAAAACCGTTTCGATGGAGAAGGTTGTGGGTGAAGAGGCTCCCCATAAGCTCCCTGAACACTTGAGGAAAACCCTTTTGGCTTTATACGACTTGGGAGAAGCAACAGCTTCCGAGGTTGCTCCGAAGACGGGGAGGAGTAGAGGCCTTGAGAGTATCTACCTTAACCAGCTTGAACGAAGGGGGTTCGTGGAGAAGACACGGAGGGCACGAAAGGTTTTCTTCCGGCTTATTAAATTCCTTTAGATTAATACCTTCTCCTTGGCGAAAACCGTTAAACCCTTTTCATCGATTATTATTGGGTGTATGTCTAAGTCGTGTTTAGTTCCTCTCATCTTCGGAACATGAACCGTTCTAATCCATGTTCTCTCCAACCTTCGGAGCTGAAGCTCAATGATGCCTTGTGTTATATACTGCTCCGATGTAACCGCCTCACCCACGGCCTTCTCAAGGATAAGTAAGGAGGTGCAACCGAAGTGGTTGAGGGCTTGAATTACCCCAATCAAGCCTTGACGCGCCACAAATTCTTCCTTAAACTGGCTTAAGAGGACGTTCACTGAGTCGATTACAACCCTCTTAATGCCCAAGTTCCTCGTCATAGTATAGGTGATGTAGGAGAGCTTACTGAAGGGGATTTCCTCTCTCCCAGCGAACATCTCCTCGTTCGGCACTATAAGGCCTTTATCTGAAACCTTGAAGGGTCTAGCGTCGATAAAGGAGAGTAGCTTTTCGTTTTGCAGTTTCTTCAAATCCCATCCGAAAACAAGCACATGCGCACTGAGCTCATCCGGGGTTTCATTTAGAGTTATGAAAAGCCCTGGTTCTCGGTAAACCGTGGCTCCAGCGTATAAGAACTGTAAGCCCAGGGTTGTTTTACCCGTACCTGGGCCTCCGAGCAGAAGTATACAACTTCCTCTCTGTAACCCTCCTCCAATAAGGTCATCTAATCCCGATATACCTGTAGGTACCCTTTCCAAAGCTGTAACCCTGTAAGTACTATATATCGGAGTTTATAAATCATTACGGTTCAAGACAGGAAAACTCCGCATTAACATAGTAGTTGACCAAGATATTCAGTAGAAGAGTGGATTCAATCCTGATACTAAAACCCTTAGCATTCGACCTGAACCTTCTTATGAGGACATCGGCATCTTTCGAATGATAAGCCTAGTTACAATCTTAGGGGATATGTCTCAACGTGTGATATACCGTGTAAGTCACGGACAGCACTTGTCTCCGAAGATATCCTTGTGTTAAAGATCTCCGCTCTGAAGTCTTAGGCAAGACGGTGTGTAAAACGGTGCTATGTAGTACGGTTGATTGAGGGTAGAGGCTTTGGCTCCTAAAAAGCTAAATGAACCCTTTGAAATATTTTATTGTATGCTAGTCTCAGGGCTGCTGGGGTCGTTGTGAAGATTACTGATGTGGAATGTGTTCATGCAAAGGTGTCGAGAAAGCTGGCTGATGAGGAGCTTAGAGAGAAATATCCTTACCCACCCAAGTACTTTACCCTTGATATGGTTAGGGTCTCTACTGAAGATGGTGTGGTGGGTTACGGCTACGGCTGGGTAGACCCTTGGGTTGTGGACCTGGACTGGGGTTGCGCCTGGAGAGGGCCCTGGAGTAATGCCTATACTCGGGGTGGGACCTGGAGATAAACTCGACCACCGCGTCGTTCATGGCACAAGAGGCTCGGTTAGTTGGTCAAACGGCTTAAAGATCGTTAACGCTGAAAACGTAGGTCAGCAAGTATACTATACCTGAACTCCAACAGTTAATGATGACCAGAATAGATGATGAGGAGAAGGAAAGGCTTTTCCCAAATGGTGTAATGAACGATGTAGCCATCGAATTCTGGGACTTCGCTCCTGCTGTCATCGATCGTGGAAAGCCTAAGGTCGATGGTTGGATGGGAGCCAGAGCAGAAGCCATCCGCATAGCGGCGTTTGAATCCTCTTGGCTTAGTCAACCGGTGAAAGTAGAGAAGGTACTGCGTTGCGAGGTAGAGAATTGCCAGAGGGAGATCAACGAAAGCTTAGGCCTGTTTTAACATGAGACCATCGCTGAACAGAATGGTAGGCATTACCCAGGTGAGAACTCTAGATCTGGGTGGCTGAAGATTTTAGGTTTTACCCGCCGCTGTATCTTCCTAACCTCATCCTCTAAAAGCCTTACCTCGGCTTCATCGCTGTGCACGGCGAAAGTGATTTCAACCTCGTATCGCTCTGAGGGTTTGAGATTTACGACACGTCCATGCCTGCGTTCGAACGCTTTGTGGTTGGGGAAGTTCGTAGCTGGTTCAAGCCCGATTACGTAACCATCTTCCACAGAAGCCATGTTCTTCCAAAGCGTAAAGTATGGGAGTTGCCTCAGGTTGAATGAAAGCGAGGTTGCCTTCGTGGCTTTTTTATTCACCAAGGCAACCTTCGTGCAACCCCTCTCATCCCCGAGGAGTTCATGGAAATAGACTTGTTCGACATAGCCTGGTTGAGGCTTAGAGAATTTACTGTAAGACTCAATCCCCTCTGAAGACCGCAAATCCCTCGGAGCCACCTGCTTCACAGGAGCCATAAGGTGAGAACCCTCTTCGAGGAGGGGGGTACCGTAGTTACAGTGGTACAATAGCTGCATCTCAGTATCTATGCCTCCAAGGTTTTCCACAACATCCCTTATCCTCAACCAGTTACTTCCAACCTCCGTCGTAACCGACGTTGACAATTTCAGGTTAGGTCCGAACATGGATCGCTCATAGACCTCACCGTTAACCCCTAGCTCCATAGGTTTTCCAGCCTTGACGAAGGCGCTTACAAAGCTCGCTGGTATGTTCGCAACCTTCCCGTGTAGAGGGAGTATAACCCGCTTTTGGTTACCCCTATTGTCAACTACAACGTCCTCGCCGGGTGCCCCATTGTTTTCAAGACCACACCGGACAACCCATTCATTGAAACCTGCAAGCCATCCTAGGCCGTTCCTGGCTTCAAGATTCACGTAGTGCGGGTGAACAAGCTCTTTAACAGGGGAGTCCCAGCCGAGGGAATCTTCGCCACATCGTCCCCTCCATATTCCCATCCCGCGGGTTGGCACCATGGTAAATGATAGGCGTCCATTATCCACTTCTACGATGTCAACCCCGTCTCCGAGCCCACCCTTTAACCGACGCTTTTCAATGCGCCACTTAGACATGGAATTATCTTTAAACTCCTCACTTGAAACCACCCAATTTTCCACGTAGATGTCTTTTTCAACATCCAGTAGAATTTTCTCGAAAACTGTTCCACTAGGGTTCATCCTAGTAATCCTCCTAACTCCTCATCTCAGCCATGAGATTGTAGACCCTAATTAGCTTTATCACCGAGTAATAGAGTTCTCGCCAAGGTTCCAGGAAATGTTTTATGCGTTTTAACACCTTCGTGTGATAAAAGGAAACAGTTCAAGCCTTTCTATCAACCTTCAAAGCAATGCCTACCTAGAGTGTTAACCTTGAAAGTGCTACTGAGTATTACTGGGATATGCCTATTAGTCTTAATCATCCTTTTGACTAGGTTAGGCTTCCAAGAGTGTAGGAGTGTTAGCCGTTGGTTAAATACGTACGCTTCAGCATCACGGTGAGGGATGACCAGTATGAGCACATGAGGGATGTGGAAAACAGGTCTGGATTAATACGGTTGCTCCTCGATCAATATTTCAAAGTCCATGATACTCCCTTAGAATCGCTGCAAGCCGATGTAACATTAGTCAATAAGAAACTAGACCTTATCTTAAACTCCTTAGGGACAAAGCCTTCGGCTAACCCTCCATTACGCGTGTAGGTGAAAACGATGAAGAAACTTGTCCGTAAAATTGGGTTAATCGTATTCATAGGGGCGTTGTTTGGACTATCGTCTGTATTAGCCGCAAACCGAGGTTTATGGGAAACAGCCCAGTTCGGAATGAATAAGGAAACCTGGTCTATTTTGCTAAGCATCATCACGGTCGCAGGGATATTCTTCTTCTATAAACTGACATCGAGGGCTATAGACGCCGTTATCATCAAGCATGGTGGAAAGGAGGGGGATATACAGATGGTTACAGGCGTCTGGCGCTTCATCATAGTCTTCATAGCAGCCCTCACCCTCATGACTATCTACTTCGAACTGGGAACCATCGCGGCGATCATCGGCGCCTTCGGCGGCATGTTCCTGGGCTGGTCGCTGCAGGCGCCTGTAAGCGGGTTCGCAGCGTGGCTTCTCGTCTCCGCGAAGAGACCTTTCAGGGTTGGGGACCGTGTTCAGCTTCCTTCCTACGGCTTGGTCGGGGAC
>Ga0209314_10000114_pt1 | contig 32987 bp, 36 predicted proteins | sample I19B2metaG_FD_184146 | JGI IMG/M metagenome (GOLD analysis project Ga0209314, IMG submission 184146) | Lake sediment bacterial and archeal communities from Gulf of Boni, Indonesia to study Microbial Dark Matter (Phase II) - ​I19B2 metaG... | ecosystem: Environmental > Aquatic > Freshwater >... | reverse complement strand
GTCAAGGTCATTGGAGCAGACATCAACAGGAGAGCGGTTGAACTCATCAATGACGGTAAACCGCACATAAGTGAGCCTAACCTTGCACCGCTGGTTAGGGAGGCCGTCTCAAACGGAGCAATGATGGCGACCGATAACTTGAGGGAGGCCGTGTCGCGGTCAGACATCATATTGATCATCGTTCCAACCTTGATTGATGAAAGCAAGCGCCCGGACTATTCCGCAGTGACTCAGGGCTGCAGAGAGATAGGTTATGGCATGAGGAAGGGCTCGTTGGTAATGCTGCAAAGTACCATGGGGCCAGGAAGTACGGAGACTTTCGTCAGAGAGACGCTTGAGAACACTTCGGGGATGAGAGCAGGATACGACTTTGGGCTAGCCTATAGTCCGATCAGAGCCTCATCAGGTACTGTTCTCGAAGATCTTGCAAAGTACAAGAGGATTGTTGGAGGTCTCGATCGCGGAAGCCTAACCGCGGCATCCTTGGCAATGGAACTTATCGCAAAGGGAGGAGTAGTCGCAGTACAAGATCTGAAGGCCGCGGAGGCTGCCAAGGTTTTCGAGAACGTCTATCGAGATGTCAACATCGCGCTTTCAAACGAGCTGGCCATGGCGTGCGAAGTCATGGGACTTGATTACAGAGAGATACGGGATGCCGCCAATACGCAACCATTCTGCCATCTGCATCTTCCTGGGGTCGGAGTGGGCGGCCACTGCATTCCTGTCAACCCTTACTTCCTTATCGAAAGAGCCTCCGAGCATGGTCAGAAGTTGAAGATTCCTTTGCTTGCGAGAAAGGTCAACGATGAGATGCCAGATCATGTGGTGGGTCTCGTCGTGGAGGCCCTGCGGGCGTGTAGGAAGACATCCGGTAGAGCCAGAATTGCAGTGCTTGGGATCTCGTACAAGCCGAACGTAAAGGAGGCGAGTCATTCTCTGATTCATCAAGTGGCTGCGGCGCTCAGGAGGAAAGGTGCTCGTACGATTGCTTACGATCCTTTCTTCTCGGTGCAGGAGCTTGAGAGCTTCGGATACGTCGGCGCATCAAGCCTCAATAGGGCTATCGATGGTGCCGACTGTGCGGTCCTAGCGACCGCACACGACGAGTTCAAGGAGATGAAGAGAAGCTCCCTCGCACGTCTGATGCGGAGACCTGCAGCCTTTGTGGATTGTACCTCAACTTTTGAGCCGCATCTCATCGAGTCTGAGGGGCTCGTCTATCGTGGAATCGGAAGGGGTGTGTGGGGCAGATGACGCCCAAGATTGCAGTCGTGGGAGTTGGAAGATGGGGCCAGAACCACGTTCGAGTATGTAAAGATCTGCAGAGAAAGGGTGCTTGCGGGGAGATCACCGTCTGCGATTCAGATAGGGCTACAGCACTTCATGTGGCAGGGCTCAACGAGATAGAGCGATGGTATACAGACATCGACGAGATGCTCGAACATGAAGCGATAGATGGAGCGATACTCGCCGTTCCAACAAACCTTCATGCTGACTTGGCCTTGAAGCTCCTGCCACGCTGCAGCGTCTTGGTCGAGAAGCCGATATCGGAGACCCTCGTTCAAGCTGAGATGATGATTGAGTGCGCGGAGAAGAATGGACGGCTCCTGGCTGTCGGACACGTTGAAAGGTTCAACCCAGGCGTCGCGGCACTCAAGAAGGTCGCAGACGACCTTCAGAAAAAAGAGGGCATCGTATACCTAGAAGTCCAGCGTATCGGACCAGGACCGGCCGGTGCTCGAACAGACTACCTCGGCGTCGCCCACGATCTCCTGATTCACGATGTTGACGTGGGCATGTTCCTTCTAGATGCCTTGCCTAGAGAGGTGGAAGCTCTGGGTGTGACGAGTGCGACGGCGGGCCGCGAAACCGAGATAGCTGCCCTGATGACCTTCGACAATGAAGCTCAGACCCTAGCCTCATTCAGAGCCAGCTGGAGATCGGGTCCAACCCTCAAGAAGAGGATCCTGCACCTCCAGAGCTACTCCACGTTCGTCACCCTCGACTACATCCTGCAGTCCCTCACGATGGAGAGGGGCGTCGTAGATCATGCTCCGGCGAAGGGCTTCGTCGACATCTTGACTACGTACAGGGCTAGAGACATCACCGAGAGACTACTCATCACCAGCGAGGAGTCGGAGCCGCTCATGTTGGAGGACAGGAACTTCCTAGAGTGTCTGGCAACCGGGAAGAAGCCCTTCGTAGACGGTATGGCAGGATACAGAGCCCTGAAGTGCGTCTTAGCCGCTCTGGACTCGATGCGCAACAAGGGCAGCGTATCGATCAGATGGTGACCAGGAAACAGGATTGGCAAACTGTTTATAGACACGTCAAGAAATTCCTTGGATGTGAGTCCAATTGAAGAGGCGCCTCATGGAAATACTTGCATGTCCCATATGCAAACACCATCCGCTTGACTTACATGTTTACGAGGAGAAAGACGAGATAGTTGAAGGTCTCATAGTCTGCTCTGAATGCAACCGTTGGTATCCCATACGGGACGAGATACCGGAGATGCTTCCGGACGAGCTCAGGAAGAGCCACGAAGATCTGCCCTTTCTGAAAAAGTGGAAGGAGAAGGTGCCACCGAAGATTCTCGAGGAAGGCAAGCCGTTCAACCTGAAATGACAATGGACCAGACGGCTCTCGACGAACGCTGTTCAATGCGATTGCGTTCGGGATCAGCGTGATTAAACTTAATAACGGACGCTGAGACGCTTACCGTAGCCCGGGAAGCCCGGTGGAGGCACGTTCCGCCGAGTGTAGCGGTCAAGCAAGAACTGAGATGTTCCTTGAATAGCGGGCTTTGGACCCGCCGACGAGAGTTCGAATCTCTCCCGGGCTATCATCGATCTCGCTGTTTTGGGAAACTGGGCACCTCTAGGAGTGTGTTTCACTTCGCATGTTAGTTGGCGAACGTGATTTGGTCGATGATGCCCTACTCGAGCAACGCCCCCTCGTACATGCGATGCAGCAGTTCCTTCGTGTTCTCCGCCGTCAACTTCCTAGGGTTGAACCTTGGAAGGCTATAGATGTGCTGTCGCTCTTTGAAGATATACTCAGCGAACTGTTCGAGCTCCGTGCTTGGAACATTCAACTGCTTCAGGTCCGTCGGAAGCTCCATATCCTCCAAAAGGGTCTTTATCGCGGAGACGAAGGCAGACGCTTCTTCGCGTTTGCCAAGACCACACACCTCATCTCCAAGTACTTGTTTTGAAACGTATGCGAGCTTCTCTAAGCGTGCTGGCAGGTTGAACTCCAGTATGTATGGAAGAGCGACTCCACAAGCTGCGCCGTGAGGAACTCTCCACCTAGGGCCAAGGGCCTCTGCAATGCAGTGTCCAAGTATGGCCGGTCCGCCGATCCATGGGTATGTTATGACGGCTCCGCCGAGCATCGCGGCCGCAGCCATATTCCATCTGGCTTCCAGATCGTCTCCGGCGTGGTAGGCCTTTTTTGCATATTTGAAGACCAGCTTTGTTCCTTCGAGGGCTTGCGAGTCTGATATGGGGTTCGATTCTCGATCTATCAACGCCTCCACGTTGTGGCTTAATGCGTCCATAGCGCTTCCAGCCGTCTGTCTTGGAGGACACGAGAGCACCATCATTGGGTCGACGATAGCCACGTCTGCGAATAGGTTGCTGCTCGCCGCCCACGTCTTGTAGAGCCCCTCGATCACGACTGAGTAGTTTGAAACCTCGCTTCCAGTTCCAGACGTAGTCGGGATCAATATCTTGGGTTTCGCCGGGACCTTTGTCCTGTCTTCAACGGGATTCACGTAGAGCATAGGGTCTCCAGGATTCGTGAGGCAGACAGCGATCATCTTCGCCGTATCGAGAACCGCACCGCCGCCCACTCCGACGACGATCTCGTGCTTCCGCTCACGAGCAAACTCGACAGCGGCCCGAATGCTTTCAGCTGTTGGTTCGCCCATGATCTCGTCGTATAGGCTGACTTGAATCTCCTTCTTCAACAAGTCCACGACCGTGTCAGCCATACCGGCCTGTCTTACACCCTTGTCCGTGACGACTAATGCATTCTCGCCTCCCAGTCGTTTCGCTTCGGCTGCGAGGTATTGCTCCACAGCTCCGGTGGCAAAGATTATTCTTCTAGGCTGGTCGAATATCGCAACTCTAGCTACATCCATCTTGGTCTCGAATCCTCTTAGACTCATTTCGGCCACGTGACTGAACGGCGGAGCGTCAATAACTTAAGGCTTTGCCCAAGGGAATTTCCTAGGCCAAGATAGAAAGAGAAAGACTAGTACATCACGTTTCACTACAAATGCGTGCCGATCTGCTCTTCATATCGGGCTGATATGTCCATGCTCAAGAAGGATAGAGTCTCGTGGCTGAGCCTCATAGCGCGCATCGAGCCTTCGAATAGAAAACGCCATTTGGATTGCTTAGTATGAGGCTATCCTTTCTGACGGTTCGAGAAGTGCACGCCGAGGGTCTATCCTTCGTCTGAGGAGATCTAGCTCTTCCGTGGTGGGTGATGAGGTCTCTGGAACCTTCTCTGGGACGATCAGTTCGAATCCCGTGTTCTCCAGAACTTGCTCGACAGTAACCCCGGGATGAATGGATTCCAATCTCATCAGCTTTGTGCTTTCGTCGAAACCGAGAACGGCCAGATCCGTGAAGACACGGATCATCTTGTCCGTTCTGAGCCCCAGCTTCTTCCTTCCCTCGGGCCCGTCATAGTAACCGACGCTGGTGATGAAGTCTACCTTGTCAACGAACACGCGCTTCTGGTGCTCCTGCAGGATTATGGATCTGTGTGCGTTTGCAAGCTGATCCGGCTGAGCCAGACATCCAATGAGGCGAACCTCAGGCTTCTTGTAATCTCCAATGGCGGTGATGTTTAAGTTACCATACTTGTCGACCTGTGCTCCGGAGGAGAAGGTGACATCCAAGTGGTCGGGGTTGTTGATGAGACCGGGATTAGCTCCCCACATCTCGATCCTCGCTTGGCATCTCCACCGAGCTATCGCGGTCTCCGTGAGTGCCACAGGCATCTCATCTATCTTCGGATTGAAGGTATGCCCCATGAACATGGTCAGGGACGGCGCATGCGTCAGCTGGGCGAGCCCGATGGCCGCCATAGGCACTCCAACCGCCATCACAGCGCCCTTTCCACCAGCAGCTACACCGACGTGCACTAGTTCACCATCCTCAAGGAACTTTGCCACGCTAACGGCCAGAAGCTCGTACAGCGTGTAATACCCTCCAAATCTCTGAGTCATCTAGATCCCTCCCTCCGACTGGAGATCGAGCAGAGCGGGCAACCCCACAAGATTGAGATAGTCCATGTGCGTCTTCGTAGCGTACACATACGTGTCAAGATACTCTTCGAACCTCTTCGAATCGCGGGCGTACTCCACGTACATTTTGAGGTGCGCATGGTCTGAGTTGTACCTGCCTTCCAGCGCCTCGGGATGGGTACCCCAAGGAGTTTTCACAACAGCTCCAACGAAGACCCCGGGCACAATGGTTCTGTCGTAGTGTGCAAAGGTGTAGTCAACCTGAACGATCTCCTCGACCGTCGCTATCACCTTCTTCGCCGCAAGAACGTACTCGAAGTATTCCATCGGGCGAATCTCGTCAAACTGCAGGTTTCCGGCCACGTCCGCCCGATGTGCGTGGATGATAGCGACATCTGGGTTGGCAGCAGGCAACGCAATGAGCTTCTTGCCCGTGAAAGGACATGTGATCTCCTTCGCCTCCGCTAGGCTCTTTGCGACATCGGTTCCGCTCAAGCTGGCGGTCACGCCGAACGGAATTCCCATTCCGCGGGCTCTGAACTTCGCGACGAACGCGGACTCCGGCAGGTCGATCGGTTCCACCTGCCCTGATTCCACCGCCCTTCTGAAGTTTGGTGCCAGGCCGTAGCCCATCAAACCCGTGTAAACCGATTCAACTTTGCGTACTGACCCAGCTCCTATCAGCATGTCAGCCTCGAGATCCGAAGTGAAGGACTGAAGGTGGAGGTCTCGGATGCCTTGGCGTATGATCTCCCTTGCCGCAGCCAAAGACTTGTTCCGAAGCACCCCGCCGATGAACGATATGCAGTCCCCCGACTTGATGAGCTTCACAGCCTCTCTCAGATCCATTACCTTGCCCATGATGAAGCGACCCAGTCTCAGCGCTCAGCCCCTGCGGTATTAAGACTTGCTTCTACCAGTTTCTCAGAGTTCGCGCGCCAAGTTTTCGGGAAGGTTCGCCTTCTCTGCGTCACCGTTTCCAAGTTCGCAGCCCTCGTTAACGAATTACTGTCGTCCATTGGGCTAGTAGATCAGAAGATTTTAGAGGCATTTCATCAGGTTGAGAGCGTAGGGTGATTGTTTGGCCAAAGATGATGAAATTTTGGGAGAGCTGCGCAAGATCCGAGAGGCTGTTACGCCTAAACCTCCGCCTCCAGCACCTGAGCCGCCCAAGGGGCTCTGGGCTGAGTTCAAGGATTTCATAGGCAAAGCTGGAGTGCTCGGTCTAGCCATAGGCTTCATCATGGGCACATACATCGGAAAGGTGGTATCCGCACTCGTCGGAGACATAATCATGCCAGTTCCAGGTGCTTTGATACCAGGTGGAGACTGGAGGAAAGCCATCGTTTCTGTCCATGTGGGGAACGGAATGAACTTCGCGGTAGGCGACTTTGTAGGGGTGGTAATCGACTTCCTGATAGTCGCGGGCGTCATTTTCCTCATAGCCAAATACGCTCGCAAGATGGGGATAAAGTAGGCCACCACCCCTCCTTCCTCCCGGCAAGCATGCACAGTATGAAAATGACGCCGCCAACAATTGATACGTCGACTTCTTCACCGCCGAGTTCCTCTGGCAGAGGTCGGCTGATTTCAGTCAATATTCAGTCAAATCGCAAGCCTTTCATTTCACGGGAAATTCGAGCCTAAACGATTGTCAGGCTCTTCTTAAGGTGTCCACTTGCTCTCGCCGCAGAAAATTGGTTTTACCTCTCCGCTGCAATCCAGCGGCCATATTGATGTCTTTGTGTAAACTTTTTTGTTGCGCTTGAGGCAAAGCATATAACTGGTGAAAACGGAAAGTGCAAGGTTCAATAGGTCAATGCCGCTACTCAGAATGGAGGCCTTCGAAGCTTCAGTGTAACGAAGATAGGCGAAAGATGTCTGACTGGTGATCGGTGGGTGGGTGGGGGGGTGTGGGTTTCAGGGTTGAAGAAGACTCGTATTTCATCGATGGTGCCAAGCCGTTCATAGAGGATGGCGAGAGGCACCCAAAGAGAATAGTCCTGAGAGCGCTTGGAGCCCTCGGACAGAAACTGTACAGTCCCAGCGGGACGGATATCTGGAACTCTGTGAAAGTGAGAATGCCAGACGAGGTGACGGGACAGGTTGTCGAGAAGGCTGGTAGACACGTCACAGACTTCGACTTCGCGACCCCGAATCACGAAAAAGAGGTTATACCTTTTCTCGCAACAAAAGGCTTCAAGTTGCTTCCAGCCGATGAGCGACACTACTTCATAGGCGTAACCATGTCTCGCGGAAGATGTGCAAAGCTCAAACTCTACCTGTCAGATGGCAAGGGAAATGTTCTCAACCAATACGGCGAAGTAATCGCAAACGACAAGGGCCAACCTGTGCCCGGGGCGCGAGGCGCACCAGTACTGATGGATGTATTCTTCAGAGGATTCTACATGAATCACTACTTCCCATTCGATAGACTGGACAAAGAGACCCCAACATTGCCCGGGGCCGAACTCATGTTTACGAAGCTGCAGATCGTCTACAGCAACGAGAAAGACTTCATCGACGAAATGGTCATTCTGAGGGAACATGAGGTAACAGACACGGACGCGAATAAGATCGTCAACGGCGCCTACATGGGCCAGTGGCTCTCCAAAGAGAAGGACTTCTACTACACCGCCACGACAAACCTCAAGCGACTGCGGAACATCCTGACCTTCGGAAGTGAAACCTCACCAATCAACGAGAAGGACGAGTGGACGCAGTTCCAGAAGATGCAGGACTCGCTCGGTGAGAGAAGGTTCGAGCTCAGAGTGAAAGAAGCAGTGAAAGAGGAGGACAGAAGGAAGATCGTCTCCAGAGTTGACAAGCTTCTGGAAATGATCGAGCGCGAGTCAAACGGCAAACTCAAGAATTACGTCCCGGGAAAAAGATGGTACGAGAAGGTTGAAGAAAGCATCTAGCCCGGCGAATTCGGTCCATTTCTCTGCCGAGTTACATTGGACAGCAATATGGGCCTGCGTCTAACTTACGCAGAGGCTCTTGGCGACCTTCTCAATCGCATCCATGCATTGATCCAAGACTGGGATCGGCCTAACCAAAGCGATTCTCACGTATCCCTCTCCGCTCGGTCCGAAACCGATTCCCGGCGCGAGCATAACCTTCCCCTCTCTGGCCAGGACTTCACAGAAGTCAATTGAAGGCTTGCCTAGTCCCGATATGTCCGGGAACAGATAGAACGCTCCTTGAGGCTTCGAACAGAAGATCCCAGGAATTTCCTTCAGCCTCTTGATACAGTAGTCAATCCTCTTCTGATACTCCGACTTCATTTTGTATACCTCATCGAAAGGCCCACTCAGCGCGGTGGCTGCCGCCTTCTGCATGAAGTCACAAGGTCCGGCACCAGTTGGTATGCCCCTCATGAGGGAGATCAATGCTGGACTCGAGATTGCATAGCCGATCCTCCAGCCAGTCATGGCAAACGTCTTCGAGAAGCTCATTATGATGATTGTTCGATCGTGCATCCCCGGGATCTTCGAGATAGTCGTGAAGTTTCCGGGCCCCCAGATGAACTCGTTGTAGATCTCGTCGCTGATGACGAGAAAGTCCCTCTCCTTCGCAAGCTCCGCAATTTCGGACAACTCTGTGTCGGAGAACAAGCATCCGGTCGGGTTGTCCGGGTTACAGATGACCAAGGCCTTGGTATTCGGAGTGATCGATCTCCTCAAGGTTTCTATAGCTGGCCGGAACGCGTCGTGCAGACTCCGTTCTTTCAGGAACGGAACATGGACGATCTTAGCTCCCAAATAGGACGCTATTGCCGAGTACGATGGATACGTCGGGTCGAAGATCAGAACCTCGTCTCTCGGATTCAATATCGCCGAGAGAGCTGAGAATATCGCCATGCCGCTCCCCGCATAGACCGCCACCTCGCTCTTCGGATCCACCCTCACCCCATATTTGCCATAGTAGCTGGCTATCGCCTCAGCCAGCTCTTGGGTTACGGAGAACTGATAATGCGTATATCCAGCCATCATCGACCCGTAGGCCGCCTCCTTGATGTGCCTCGGAGTGTCAAAATCGGGATCACCCGTTGCTAGACTAATCAAATCGGGGGTCTGGGCGGCAACGACGGCGAGCCTTTGGGTCATCGAAGACCTAAGTGTGAGCAACTCTCTCTTCGCGTACTTCTCAGCCATGGCAAACCACGCATACGGGAAAGGCAAAGCGAGATATAGAACTAATTGTCAACGCCCTCTCCGCCGAGATCGATTTTGCAGACTTTGATGGCGAAACCTCCACCACCTTCCAACATCTGTCAGAATTGTCGGAGGGAGATTAGCTCGGGGCTCAGCAACCTGCAACTTGGATCTAGGTTAAGAGCAGGCGATCCATTCACGGTGGAGAGAGCTAGGTTGACTTAAATCCGGAGCGCCAAGCACTACGAGGGACAACTTCAACGAACCTATCCCCAAGAAAAGCCTCTCTGATCCCTTCGAGTTACAATCAAGGTTGTAGAAGCCATTTAATACATACCGCACAATTGTAGGCGGCCTCCAAGGAGGACTCAAGTTGGGTGAAGGAATCTTTGAGGTGGAAGGAAAGAGACCTCAGGTTCACCAGACAGCGTACATCGGACCAGGATCGAAGATATTCGGCGATGTGGAAGTAAGGGAGCTCGCAGGCATCTGGCCCGGCGCCGTACTAAGGGCCGACGGCGCCAAAATAATTGTTGGGAGATCCTCCAATGTGCAGGATAATGCCGTCGTGCACGGGGCCATGAATTCAGTCATAATCGGCGACTCGGTCACCATAGGGCACTCCTCGGTCTTGCATGGCTGCACGGTTCAGAAGGGCTGTGTAGTGGGAATCGGAGCCGTCATACTCGATAGAGCAGTCGTGGGTGAGGAATCGATGGTCGGTGCTGGTGCCATTGTCTTGGAGGGAGCAGCTATACCGCCTCGGACTCTGGCCCTCGGCGTTCCGGTTAAGCCTGTGAGGCAGCTGAGCGAAGATGACGTTAAGCGCCTCTATGCGACGACGGCGTTCTACGCGGATCTGGGGCAGAAGTACAAACAGAAGACCGTGCCGATCAGATAATCGGCAAAACGTGACCTTTCGGACGCTATTGGCCGCCTCTTCCGGTTCTTCTTAGTATCTCGTCGAGTACTCCTCTGGCGATCAATGATTTGCTTCTGCGAGGTATGTGTATCATTTCCTTCTTCCTGTCGACAATGAAGACTTCGTTGGTATCTACTTGGAATCCGACTCCCTCCCTGCTCACGTCGTTTGCGACGATCAGGTCAATGTCAGCTTTCATCAGTCTCGCGTAAGCTCGCTCAACGAGTTCACGGTCTGAGAGGTCGGTCTCCGCTTTGAACGCCACAGAGAAGGTTCGCGGAGAGATCTTCTTGACCTCATCGACAACCTTTGGTGAAGCCTTCAACTTGATGTTGAGTTCCGGGATACTCTCGGTCCTGATCTTGCTCTCAAAGGATTGTTCAGGAGTGTAGTCGGCGGCGGCTGCGGCACCGATGAAAATATCGCACTGCCATGAATTCAGCTCGGATGTCACGGCCCTGCAAAGGTCTTCGGTGGTGTCAACCATGACCACTCTTACTCCGAGAGTCGGTGGCTTGGCGGTTCCATGTCCATATATGAGCGTGACTTCAGCCCCTCTTCTAGAAGCCTCTCGAGCGAGAGCGATCCCCATCTTACCTGAACTTCGATTGCTGATTATTCTGACAGGGTCAATGTATTCGTACGTGGGGCCTGCCGTAATTAGGACTTTAAGTCCTGCCATATCTTTCTTGGTAAGAATTGTGATGACTGTCTCCAGTATGACGTCGATGTCGGCAATCTTCGCTTTTCCTTCCTCAAGCCTCGGCTCCAGCACTGTCGCCCTCATCTCCTTGAGACGTGCTATGTTCTCCAAGACCGCAGGATGCCTGTACATCGACTCGTGCATCGCGGGAACGATCATCACGGGAATTCCGGAGCCCAGAGCCGTCGTTGCCACGGACGTCACGGGTGTATCATCAATGCCATTTGCGATCTTCCCAATGGTGTTCGCAGTGGCAGGTGCTATCAGAATAAGGTCGGCTCTCTGCGGATGATCTCCAGCCAGACGGATATGCTCTATCCTGCCCGTCAGCTCGGTCACTACAGGATTGCCTGTCGCCCACTCGAGAAGATAGGGGTGGATAATCCTTTGCCCCCACTCGGACACGACTGGGAAAACCTCGGCGCCATGCCGAATCAGTTCCCTGGCCACTCTGGGAGCCTCCACCGCAGCGACGCTACCGCACACGCAAAGGACGATCTTCCTATCTCTAAGCTCCTCTCCAAGGCTTCGCCTAATGTCCTTGGAAGGATGTTCTCCGTACCAGAACTCGTTCAATCGCCCACCTTCCTCTGAGCGTAGCCTTCCTCAAGCTTCGCTGCCACGTCCCTTAGATTCGATATCATGGATTCGACGGCCTCGCTCAGGTTGCGCTTGTTGTCAAACTCGCTAACGATCTGCTCAAGTGCACTGCGGTTTTCGCCTTTGAGAAGCCTTGTGATGTCCACTAGGTTGGGCGCTGCTCTGACGATGTTGTCGACGACGGTTATGATGGCAGATCTGGAGGAGCGCGATAAAGGATTCAGATCGATTACTATGGTCTTTTTTCCGGCTTTCGCGAGAGCGTCTACTCTGTCTCCGTCTTCGAGTGGAACTAGAACCACGTCGGCGGCCACTATGCCACGAACGTCAACCCTCCTCCTAGAACTGTGTACTTCTTGGAACTCCGTCTGGAATGTCTGATCGTTTCCAAGGACGTTCGCGGCGCCTAGGCTTCGAAGATGTTCAGCGACAGCACGCTCTCTGTGACGGGTTCGATAGAATAAGTTGACCTCGAGTTTGGCTCCTGTTAGGTTTGACAACTCAATGAGATCCTTTGCCGAAAGGGAAGCTGCGTTTCCGTTTACTGAGATCACCGGATGCTTCGCCAAGAGCATAAGAGCCGCTGCAGCTCTGGTGGACCTCAGTGCGTGTGACTGAGTCTTTTCTCCGAGGAGGTAGTCGAAGGCCTCACCTCTGCCATGGGCGATGAGTCCTGCTTCTGCGACGATCTTGGCCTCGAAGTCTTCCACCAATTCTTCCCTTATTCGAAGTGACTCGGCTCTCGGATGTGATTTGGAAATTTCTATCCCGTTGGTCAAACCAGTCCCGCTCCTTCGAAAGCTATCCCAGAGAGAAAGCTGACCCCACCTGATCCTGAGTATTTAGTGAACACGTCCATGAGGACTGGAGCGCGCTTTGGCTCGACTATTGAGAAGACAGATTCTCCAAGCATCGCCATACTGCAGATAAACCCCTTTCTCTCAGCTTCCGATATCACCTGCTTCACTCTCCCTGAGACCAAGCCGGTGGAAAACGCGAATCGCTGGGAAAGCTTGAGAAGATTCTGCACAGTGGGCGTTTCGAGAAATTCGCCCAAATACCTCTTTCCCAGATCAGTAAGTAGAATCATCTTCTCTTTGTTGTCAAGAACTGACTTCGTAGAGATTGGTGAGAAACTAAGACAGGGTACAACATAACCGTCTTGCACCTCAATCCGCTTCACATCTCCGATGCCTGGAGCTCCCGCAGACAGTCGTACTTCGATCCCTCCAACAGTCTCCGCCGCTACTGTGCCTAGGCCTGTTCGACACGCGATCTCCGCCATGTGTGCGATCTGAGCCGCCTCGACCTTTGAGAGTTCGAGGTCAAGAACCTCGTTTATCGCCAGCGCGAGACTGAGCGCTCCAGCCCCGCTAGATCCGAAACCGGCTCCTATCGGAACCTCACATCGGTGGTCAATCGAGATATTCGGGCGGAAATCCGACCTCTGAAGCGCCAAGTTCACGACCATCGTTGAGGTTGGAGCCTCGAGCTCCTTCCCATTTATCTTAATGGTTACACCGGCCCTTTTGGCAGGGTCAACAGTGACGACCGTCGTTACTCCTCTTCGGATGTTGACTCCCACGCCAAGGGAGCCGCTGCGCAACGGATCCGACGACTCTCTCGCTAGAAAGAATCCCGTTATATGCCCTGGAGACCATGCCGATGCGAGCTTCGCCACCGGTTATCACCATGCTGGGGCCGTCCGCTTCTAAAGAAACTTCGGTTTGTAAAGCTATCGAAGATAAACTATAAAGTTCTATATAGATAACCCGCATTAAACGGTCATAGTTGCTGAAGGTATCCAAGCCCGCGACCCAAAGATTTTATTAAACACGCACTCATTTGACTCAAAGTCTCGTCCGAGAAGGACTCTAACATTGGCCAGAAAATACAGAAAAGCCCGAAAAATGCGCGGATCAAGGACTTGCGGATACGGGAGAGTCGGCCAACATAGAAAGAGTGGCGGCAAGGGCGGCCATGGGCTTGCGGGATTACACAAGCACAAGTGGTCCTACGCCATCAAGTACATGCCTGACCACTTTGGAAAACATGGGTTCGTGCGTCACGTTCCGGGGCTGAGAGAAAGGAGCTACATAAACGTCGGCGATCTCGAAGATCTCTTGAACACAGTCGCGAAACGCAAGAAACTCAAGACGAAGGAGAGCGAAACCCGGACAATCGATCTCGTTGAGCTTGGGTTCGACAAGTTGCTCGGCTCCGGCAGAATCTCAAAGCCTATGTCAGTAAGAGTGAGATCCGCATCCGAGCTGGCGAGGACAAAGATTCAAAACGCAGGCGGGAAGATAATCATCCCTTAAGCCTCGGCGGGAAACTCAGATGGGGCGCTTCCTCAACGCCTTCAAGCCGATCTCGAAGCTGATGCCCGAGGTTAAACCCCCCGAACGCAAAGTCGGCCTCGCAGAGAAGTTCCTCTGGACAGGGTTAATCCTCATTCTTTACTTAGTTATGTCCGAGATACGGATTTACGGATACAGCGTCTCACAGGATCAAGGTGATCCTCTCGCCGTTCTGCGAATCATCTTCGCCTCACAGAGAGGTACATTGATGGAGCTCGGGATAGGGCCCATAGTCACCGCAGGACTCATCCTCCAACTACTCGCGGGATCAGGCCTCATCTCAGTCGACTTCTCCAACGCAGAAGAGAGAGCTCTCTTCACGAGCACCAACAAGTTCTTCGCTCTCCTCATGACCGCATTCGAAGCGGCATCTTTCATCTTGGGCGGCGCGTACGGCACGGATCTGCAGACTTCCACAATGATCCTCATCTTCCTACAACTACTCTTCGCAGGCCTCATTGTGATGCTCATGGACGAACTCGTCCAGAAAGGCTGGGGGCTCGGCAGCGGAATAAGCCTATTCATCGCGGCTGGCGTCGGACAGAGGATATTTGTCATGACGTTCTCACCCTTCAGAATAGGTGAGCAAGGGCTTTACTACGGCGCAATACCCGGAGTGTTCCAAACAATTCTCGGAGGAGAGAGAAGCATATGGAACATCCTTCATAGAGCGAACTTGCCCGACACACTCGGACTACTCTCCACAATAGCACTCTTTCTGGCGATCATATACGCCGAAGGAATAAGGGTGGAGCTGCCGATATCTTACGCAAAGTACAGAGGATTCAGAGGCAGATACCCGGTCAAGCTACTCTATGTGTCAAATATCCCTGTCATACTTGCTCAAGCCCTATTTGCCAATGTCTTCTTCTTCTCGCAGCTGATATGGTCAAAATACAACCCCAACAACTCCAACTACTGGCTCAACCTCATCGCAACCTACAATGCGACGACAAACGAAGCCACGGGAGGACTGGTGAAGTATATCGTCGCGCCGAGAGGCTTCGACGGCGTTCTGCACGATCCGCTACAGGCCTTAATGTATGGGGTGATCCTGATCGCCATCTGCGTGGTCTTCGCCAGGACATGGATTGAGGTTGGCGGTCTCGGCGCGAAGACAGTCGCTGGGCAGCTCATAGACTCTGGTATGCAGGTTCCGGGCTTTAGAAGGACCGAGAAGCCGATCCAGGAGCTCTTGAACCGATACATCCCTGTTGTGACAATTCTAGGAGGCTTTTTTGTGGGTCTCGTAGCGGTGTTCGCGGACTTCGTGGGAGTCTTCGGATCTGGCACGGGAGTTCTTCTAATAGTGGGCATACTCTACCAGTACTACCAGATTCTAGCCCAAGAAAGAGCGCTCGATATGTATCCAGGCTTGAGGCGTTTCATGGGAGAGTGATGAGAGTGGCCGGAAAAGTGATCGTCCTTACCGGAATTCCAGGAGTGGGGAAGACCACCGTAATGGAAGAACTGTTGAAAATAGGAAGAGAGCAAGGTAAGAACGTGTCGGTCGTCAACTTCGGAACGACCATGATGGAGGTCGCCAAAAGAGAAGGAAACGTGAAGAACAGGGATGAGCTTAGGAAGTCAGCCATTGAGTTTCAGAAGAAAATTCAAACAGAGGCCGCCAAGGCTATCGCAGGACAGGTGAAGGAAGGAAGCATCGTTCTTGTGGACACCCACATGATAATACGGACGGAAGAAGGCTACTACCCAGGAATTCCCCAAGACGTGATCACCGTACTCAGGCCAAGTTCCTATGTATTGGTCGAGACGGACCCAAAAGAGATCCTCGCAAGGAGGAGCAAGGACAAGACGCGCTCAAGAGACATGATCCTAGCACAAGAAATCGAATCTGAGCTTCAACTGTCGAGGTCTGCAGCTATGGCGTGTGCAGTCGCAACGGGAACGCCCGTCAAGATAGTGCAGAATCCCCCGGGAAAACAGGCACAGGCGGCCAGAGAGCTCTTGCCCCTGCTCTAGGAGAGAAGCAGAAATGCTTGAATCTATATTACAGTTCGGAGACATAATAACGAACATAGTCAACAATCCAATTCCATATGGAACGCTGCTCGTCCTATTGATCTCAGTACTCACCAACTGCGCGATTGCAGCCGTAAACAGAAAACTTCTGAACATCGAAGAGTTGAGAGAGCACGATAGAGAGATTCGAGAATGGACCAAGCAATATACTGAGGCGGTAAAGAAGAACGAGAGACACCAGATCACGAAGTTGAAGCGCCGTAAGGCAGAGGTTGACAAACTTCGATTGGAGAGAAGTTCAAAACAGATGAGAGTATCCCTCTACACACTTGTGCCAATGTTGATCGTCTTCTATCTTCTCAACAGATTCTTTACGGGTCCCGCGGGGCCCCTTGTGGTCGCGAAACTACCATTCTACTCCCCAATCCTTAGTAATGGCGACGGCAATCTCTGGTTCGTGACATGGTACTTTCTCTGCTCTGTCGCTCTAAACACTCCGATTCAGCGAGTCTTTGGAACTTACATAGGCGGTGACTAGATGCCACGTCCGCAGCTCCGATCGAGAAGCTTGAAGAGAATATCAGTCAAACCATTAGGGCCCGAAAGATCGTTGCACCTGAAGAGGAAGAAAGTATCGAGAGCCAAGTGCGGCAGATGCGGATCATTTCTCAGCGGCGTCCCAAACTTGCCCGGACATCAGATCAACTTGCTCGCCAAGTCCAAGAGGAGGCCGAGCAGAATCTACGGAGGCAACTTTTGCCCGAGCTGCGTGAGAGAAATGATCCGAGACGCAGCTAGGAAGACGCTCAAATGAACACAGTAATAACCATCGCAGGACTACATGGCACTGGCAAAACCACCTATGCAGTTGCTCTATCAGAACACCTTGGCCTCAGACTGATCTCGGCTGGTAGGCTCTTCCGTCAAATAGCCGACGAAAGGAGTCTGACTCTCGAACAACTGTCGACCGTGGCCTCAAGGGAACCGGGCATCGACAAGGAAATCGATGGCCGAATGTTGAGTGAGGCCCAGAAGGGAAACGTGGTCTTAGACGGGCTCCTCTCGGCCTGGACGGCAAGGGACTACGCAGGAATGAAGATCTATCTAGTAGCGCCCGACGAGGTCAGAATACGCCGAATCGCACGGAGAGAGCGGATACCGTTTGATGTAGCGAGGAGGGAGACTCTGACAAGAGAGAGGATAGAGCGGGAACGATTCAAGAAGTTCTACGGATTTGACGTAGACTCGCTCAACATCTATGACCTCGTAATGAATACAGCTCTGCTTCCGAAGTCATCAAACCTAAAGATTCTTAAGATGGCCACTTGGGAGTACATTGCCACCAGAGTCAAGGTTGGTGCCATTGCCCGCTATTGAGATCGGCAGAATCTGTGTGAAATCTGCTGGACGCGAAGCTGGCAGAAAATGCGTAATCGTTGACATCGTGGACAAGAACTTCGTAGTCGTGACCGGACCGAAGAAAGTCACCGAAATCAAAAGGCGCAGAGTGAATGCCAAACACCTAGAACCACTCGAAGATAGGATAGACATCGTCAAAGGCGCTTCAGACTCGGAGGTAAGCGACGCCCTCAAGAAATCAGGCAAGATGCAAGCCTTCGCGAAACCAATCTTGAAGTAGACTTCGAATCACATTCTCTAACCATCAACCTCTGGAGTGGTGATCTATGGCGATAGCTCCACCGTGGAGCGTGAGCAGACAGGAGCTGAGAAAAAGCGAAGACTCCACAGACCCAAAGTATGGATCGAAGCCAGAAGAGAGGGCCATCGAGGAATATCTTCAACTAGGCATGGTGAACCTCGACAAGCCAGCAGGGCCGACCAGCCACGAGGTCGTGGCCTGGGTAAAGAAGGTCATGGGGCTGAGGAGGGCTGGACATGGAGGGACCCTAGAGGCGAATGCCGGGGAGACCCTCAAGTTACCGGTGTCCTTCCAATAGCCTTTGAAGGAGCCCTGAAGGTTCTACGAGTACTGCAGCTGGGCGGAAAGGAGTACATCTGCATAGCACAGCTACACAGGCCGGTCGCCGAAGCCGAGGTCAGAGACTCACTAAAGGCCTTCTCAGGAGAGATACTCCAACGCCCCCCGCTCAAATCTTCGGTCAAGAGAGTGGTGAGAGCGAGGACGATATACTACATCGATGCCCTCGAAGTCCAAGACCGACTGATACTGTTCAAGGTCGGCTGTCAAGCAGGAACCTACATCAGGAAGCTTGTCTTTGACCTAGGTGAATACCTAGGTGTTGGAGCTCACATGAGAGAGCTAAGGCGCACACGAGCAGGCCCGTTTGCTGAAGACACTCTTGTCACGCTTCACAGCCTTCTGAATGCGCACCTCCGATTCAAGGAGAGCAGTGACGAGTCCGGTCTTCGCAAGTTTGTGCTACCTGTTGAGTCGGCGGTCTCTCTGCTACCCAAGATTTCAATTAGAGACTCCGCTGTGGATGCGATCTGCCATGGAGCAGATCTCGCCGCCCCAGGAGTCGTCAGCTTGGCTGACGGAATATCGAAGGGGGATATCATAGCGGTATGCACTCTGAAAGGAGAGCTTGTGTCCGTCGGCACAGCGCTCGTGACTTCGGAAGAGATGTTAGAGATGGAGCATGGGATCGTGGCAAATACTGAGCGAGTAGTGATGTCGATCGGTACGTATCCCAAGTCTTGGTCAACGGAGAAGAGAAGGATCTTTGAAGGAGAGAATCAATAGTCGCATCGGAGAGGCATAGACCTGAGCAACCTGCTGGTAGGGATAGTCGGAAAACCGAACACCGGAAAATCGACCTTCTTTAGCGCGGCGACCCTTATTCCCGTTGCCATAGCAAACTACCCCTTCACGACGATCAAGCCGAACAGAGGCGTTGGATACATTAGATCTCCGTGCGTTCATCCCGAGTTCGATGTTGAAGATGAACCGTCGAATTCCGCCTGTGTAGACGGTATAAGACTCATACCGGTCGAACTGATAGACTGCGCTGGCCTCGTGCCTGGAGCTTACGCTGGAAAAGGGCTTGGCAATCAGTTTCTTGACGAGATCAGAAAGGCAGACGCTTTGATCCATATTGTTGATGCGGCTGGCGCAACAGACTCTGAAGGTAGGTTGTGCGCTCCGGGAGCCCATGATCCTTTGGAGGATGTGGCCTTCCTAGAAAATGAGATCACGATGTGGCTCTTTCAGATATTGAAGAAGGATTGGCTGAAGATTTCTAGGACGGTCGAGGCGACCAAGGAAGGCGTCGTAAGCCAGCTTGAAGGAAAGGTGAGCGGGCTATCGATCAGGAGGGCGCAGATAGTCGAAGCCATAAGAACGCTTGATCTGAACACGGACAAGCCGACCACTTGGAGTGATGAGAATCTCAAGGACTTTGCCGACACGTTGAGAAGAATCTCGAAACCTATGCTCATAGTTGCAAACAAGATTGATCTTCCTCATGCTGAAGAGAATCTTCAGAGGCTAAAGCAGTCCGGCTACATCGTTGTCCCTTGTTGCAGCGAGGCCGAGCTGGCCATGAGGAGGGCGGCCGAGAGAGGATTGATCGACTACAGGCCAGGCGACAGCAACTTCAGAGTTCTGCAGCGTGAGAAGATGTCGCCCCAGCAGAGAGCGGCCCTTGAGCGGATAAGGGAGAAGATACTATTGAAATGGGGGTCCTCAGGAGTGCAAGAAGCAGTCAACGCCTCCTTCTTCAGACTGCTTCACGCCGTCACGATATATCCGGTCGAGGATGTTGAGAAGCTTGCAAATCACAAGGGCATGGTCCTTCCTGACGTCTTTCTGGTTCCCTATGGGACGACTGCGAAGCAAATGGCTGGCCTGATACATACGGATCTGGGAGAAGGCTTTCTCTACGCGATTGATGTACGAACGAAAAGAAGGCTTGGAGATGACCATATTCTGAAGGATCGAGATGTAATATCGATCGTCTCTACCAAGAGGCGTGGCTAGGAGAATCCAGCCTCTTTCAGATAGAAGTCATTTGCTCTCTTGGGGCCGAAGTTGCGCACGCCATGAAGGCGGAGTTGCTTTCTGATCTCCTCGGACCTCCCCTTCGTCAGCTCTCCTTTCTTCTCCAAGAAGTCAACTATCTCCATCGCCTGGGCTTCATCGTCGCATCTCTGTATGAAATCCAAGATGTCTGGTTGATACCCTTCAAAGCGTCTGGCTCTTCGTTCACTCTGATCGGAGTCTCCATTTCTTCCGCCCTCGAGTTCGCGCAGAAGATTAGGGAACAGCTTGCGCACCTTCTCTCTGTCCAGCTCCAAAGCAGTCACCCCAATTAGCCGCGTCTTACATTCTGAGCCGTAGGACGTTTCTCTCTAGGCGTCAAATCAGCAACGCTTCTTCGTATCAACCTTGCGATCTGTCCGACGGCAGTTCTTGAAGATCCTGAGTGACGGTTCCAGTCAGAAGACTCTCTGCCGGTACATCCCTCGAGACGATTTGGTGGGCGTTGATCCAGCTTCCAGGACCAATCTTCACGCCTGGGAGAATCGTGACGTTGACACCTGTCTTTACGTTGTCTCCCATCACAGTCCCCAGCTTCCGTCGACCCGAGTTGACACGTATGCCCTTTATTTCCATGAAAACCGGCTTTCCATCGTGCCTCAGGTTTGCAGTCTTGGTTCCGGCACCTAGGTTGCAGTTCTCACCAATCACGCTGTCGCCGACATAGGAGAGATGAGGGATCTGCGTGCGGTCGAAGATGATGCTTGACTTGATCTCGCAGCAACTGCCCACCCGCACATTGTTGCCGATGCTTGTGGAGGGGCGCATGTAGGCGTTCGGGCCAACATCGCATTTCTCGCCGATGAAAACAGGGCCTTCAATATAGGTTCCCGATCTTAGCGTCGAATCCTTGCCCAGATGTAGATTTCCTTTCACGTACACGTTGTCTTCGATGTTGCCCTCAACGTGATGAGCCATCATGCTTAGATATCGTTGATTCGCGTCCAACAGATCCCAAGGCCGACCCACATCCAGCCAATCACTCGATGAGATCTCCACGGCAGAGACGGGACATCCGCCCTGTATGAGGAGTCTGACTGAGTCGGTAATCTCGAATTCCCCTCTCGATGATAGGGCGGTTTCTTGTATTGCTTCAAAGATACGCGGTGAGAAGACGTAGAGGCCTGCGTTTGCCAAGTTGCTGTGAACGGCATCGGCTGAGGGTTTCTCGATGAGGTCCATCATCCTCTTCCCTTCGAGCTTGACGACTCCGTAGATTTCGGGATTCAAGACGGGCAGCACAGCCAGTGTTACGTCCTCTGCATGGTTCTTGGAAGCGTTGATGACTCGTCTTACTGAGTCGGATCCCAGACAGAGGTCCCCGTACGTGACAAAGAACTTCTCGTCTCCCACAAACCTATTCGCTAAGCCTATTGCACCAGCGGTGCCTGTAGCCTGCTCCTGAACAATGTAGCTCAAGCGTATACCGAACTTCGAGCCGTCTCCAAGGCGGCTTTGGATCAGTTCCCTTCTGTAGCCAACCACGATGCCAATGTCGTCTATTCCCGCCTTAGAAAGCGCGAGTAGAACGTGCTCGAGGATGGGCTTTCCACCTACCGGAAGCATATGTTTTGATCGAGTTAAGGTTAGGGGATGGAGTCTTACGCCTTCACCAGCAGCGAGCACCAGTCCCTTCATTGCGTCTTCCCCACGATCTTCTTAACAATTGACGATGTCTTGCTCATGACGTTTTCAGTATCTCTTTGAGAACGGAATTCCACGGTGATTCTGATCGCGGGTTCAGTTCCAGAGGGTCTGACCAATATCCAACCGGATGAGAATCCGACCCTGATGCCGTCAAGCTCGGTGAGCTCTTCTATGTTTGGGAAAGTCTTGAGGAGCCTCGCCTTTATGAGCGGCATTGCGCGTTCTATTTCCTGTCGTTCACATTCGACCTTGCTTCTGAGAATTGGGTAGACGCGGATCTTAGAAACAAATTCTGATGGCCTGGTGCCTTCGCTCTCAAGCGCTCTCAAGAAAAGAATCGCAGAAAGCACACCATCCGCTGCGGCGTTGAAGTCAGGGTGCACCCAAGAGCCGCACGGCTCTCCACCGAATATCGATCCAGTGTTCTTGACCATTCTGGAAACGGCCACATCACCTACTCTCGTTCTAAGAAGCTTTCCTCCGGAGCTCTCAACGGCTTCTTCAATGCACATCGACGCATCGACGTGGGTCACGACCAATCCGCCACCTTTTCTATGAACCTCATGTGACGCAAACGCTGCGAGGGAAGAATCCTGAGGAGCGAATCTGCCGGTCTCATCAATGACCGCAAACCTGTCGCCATCGCCGTCGAAGGCAAAACCAATGTTGAGCTTTTCCTCCTTCACCAACGCACGCAAGTCTGACAGGTTCTCCGGTGTTGGTTCTGGTGGTCTTCCCGGAAAAGTGCCGTCTGGCTGAGAGTTGATGGTGAACACCTCAACGCCTAGCTCTCGGAGAATCTTTGGAACTAGATTGCAGGTGGCCCCTGATCCCGAGTCAACTCCCACTCGCCATCCCTTTAGCGACATCGTCTTGCTCACTACAGAGTCTATGTATTCGCTGTCTGGGTCTTCCTTTTCTGAGTAGTCTCCGAGACTTTGCCAGTCAGCTCTTCGGAAATCTGAGTTGATTACCGCTTTCTCTATAGCCGCTTGTTTGCTCTCGTCTATGGGCAGGCCCTCCGTGTCAAAGATCTTGAGCCCTATGTATTGAGGAGGATTGTGAGACGCCGTAACCTGCACGCCTCCGGACGCCTCTTCGCGTTTTGTCAAGAATGCTAGAACCGGAGTCGGAACCAATCCCAAAAACTGCAGATCTGATCCGCTTGCTATGATTCCGGAAGCTAGTGCCGAGCTGATCATCCTGCTCGAAGTACGTGTGTCGTGGCCCACGAGAATCTTACCGACTCCATGTTGAGAGCCAAGAACCATGCCAATCTTCAGGGCCAGCTGGGGGGTGAACTCTCGGTTCGCAATCATCCTAATGCCTGATGTCCCGAATAGTCTTAAACCCAAACTTGGTGGCTCCCAGAGACGCTTTGTGTCCTTATGTGTGGGATCTCTGAGATATTTCAACTGACCTGCAAGGAATCGAGTGTCTTGGAGGCTTGATCGCAATTGATGACTTGCATGTCATGGGCTTTCAGTCTCTGATAGCGACAACTGGAGTAGCTTCTGGGAGAGATCTTCTTCGATTTAGGGGTCGGGGTTTTTTCCACCAATGGAATCCTGATATCTCAACGTCTTAGGTCGATCTTAGGTCGTCCATCATCTAGAAGAGTGTGCCCTATTGCCGATTGAACAGCACGCTAAGCAGTTTCTTCTGTCTCGGGCGTCTCTTCAGGGGTCGCGCTGAGGCCCGGGGCCAAAAGTAGTTTGGATTTCCTGACACCGACATGGCGAAGTGGTGCAATCTTTTTGGCATCATTATAGATGTCCGAGGCGATTTTCCCGAGTACTGCCTCATGAACGTATTGATCAAAAGTAAGATCCTTCGCCTTGTCCTCCGCGATCCTAGCCATGACCGCTCTGATGCCGTCTTGCTGAGACTTTTTGACCCTCATGGCTGTGAAAGCGACGATGGCCACTCTCAACCTGTAGCCATCATTTGTAGTGACGACAAATTCTCCATCGATTCGAGTGCTGCCTCTTCTTACAAGGCTCCTCAAATAATCTCTCGAGTATTCATGTCCTTTGAAGATGGTGTCGGCTTTGTTGGCCTTTGTCTCCGTGATCTGGAAATGAAGTTTGAGATATTGCTGTGAGAAGTCTCCTGTGATCTCATGCAAAGTCGTCTCTACCATCCGCCCGACAACTCCCTCGTCGGGCTTGCTTGGCGTGGATCCGATCTCGACCCCGCCGAAGTAGGAGGGGGAATAGACACTGTACCAATTCTTGGCTCGCCATTTGTCGCGAACGCGTCTTCCTTCCTTCGACAAGACTCGTTTCCTCACAGCGTAGAGCGTTACAAGACAGATGAAGGGGCTTTTAAAAGGTTTCTTCGAGGATTTGAGGAGCTTGTGATCTTTCATGAGTAGGAATTGGCCGCTGCGGAAGACCGTGGTCGAGTGGTTAGACCGGTGTTTCGGAGGAATAGCCCGATGTAGCTTTACAACAGGTCGGAGGTGAACATCGATCGCTAGCCATCAATCATTGTCCAATCCTCTTCAGAGTCTCTTCAGCAGCAGAGATGCAGGATAGGAGGTCTTCCAATGTGGAGATCGCAGAATCTAGGGGTTTTTCACATAGAAGGTGTATGATCAGTTGAGAGCCCCTTACATGCATCTTGATATCGAGGCCTTGAGGAACTGATTCGTTGTCTGGTGAGAGAGCGCCTTCAATCGATCTCGCGAGTTTAGGGTTTTGGAAAGTGGTTGTGATCGTGGCGGAGATCATTTCTGTCTTCCTTTCAACATCTTTTCGATAATTGAATCGGCTTCATCGATGAATTGTTCAAGGCTGGATCGGGGGATCATTGCTCCAGCTGCTACGTCGTGTCCTCCGCCTCTCCCCGAGAACTTCTCTGCCGCCTCCATCATTACAGCGTTGAGGTTCAAGCCTTTCTCCCTCTGATGGTCTGAAGCCCTTGCGGAGATCTTGATATCTCCAGAGGCTGCTGCTGTGGTGGCAAGCAGAGGTTTCTCCTCGCTGAATACGCCCGATGTGGACAGGAGGGAAGCGACGGCGCCAAGCATCTTCTCTTCTATGAGTCCCTCTCCATTTACATGATACAGACTCTTTCTTTCGGTAACCCTCTCTCCCGTTGCCAGAACTCTCATGTAGTCTGCGAGGGTTCTGCGATATTGTGACAGCACCTCTTGGGATTCATCAAGAACTCTTCCCCTAGAGCCGAGACCTATGGAGACGCCAAGTCCGAACTTTCCCATTCGGCCGCACGCGTTGAGGAGCGAGGCGTACTCGCGAGCATCCCTGAGCGGCGTCCATTTATCCTCTCCAGTAAGCGTGTAGACGGAGCCTTGAAGGTTCTTAGAGATCTCGGGAGGGAGCTTCCTTTGAAGGAGGTGTCGGACGATCTGAGTGAAGAGGCGTTGCTTTTCATCCTCGGTTAGGTCCGCGAGCGTTCTCCATCTCTCCTCAACTTTGAGCTCGAGGCCAACGTTCTTCACAAGGAACTTGAAGGACTCGTCTTCTTCGCCACTCAGGCCGGGGATAAATGGGTTAGTCGTCGAAGCCATGGCTTTATGCAGGGGTCTCGTCTCGCGCCCATACAGGATGAGATCAGTCTCGACTCTAAGCCTACCAGAGTTGACACCGTCCCTTACGATCATCTCATTCAATCCGCGAAGCTCTCTCTTCTGGTTCTTGTCCTGCAAGTCACCCAAGGCGCCCACTACGGAGAGCGCCGAGAGGTCGACGTTCCTTGCGTCAATTTCCTTTGCTAGGACGTACGAAACTCCAGCAGCACTGATCTCCCTAGCTCCGTCGAGCCCGAAAAGATGGGGGTTCAGATGCTTGACCGACGACGGAGTCGAGATATCCGATGGTTGATGGTGGTCGAGGACAACGATATCGACGTTAGGAAGGGACTTGAATAATAGATCCAAGTATCCACTTCCAAAGTCGCTGAAGATGGCCAATGAAGGCTTTTCCCGAGCAATCTCCGACACCGTCTCCTCATCAAGTTGTTTGGCTATTCGGATATGAAACGGCGCTCCATAGCGTCTGATCGCTTTGCCCATGATAGACGCAGCGGCAAGTCCGTCTGCGTCTAGGTGCGAGATGATCCGAACGCTATCGTTTCTGTCCAGATGCTCTCTGACTGCTTGGCTAATCTCATTTGCCCTTGCGATAAGTGGTTCGGCGCTGGCTTGGGCGTTCATAGAGAATCCGAACGATTAGATCCCAGTCACTATCTGAGGCTTATAGGACCAATCTGGAGGCAACTGCTTCTTCGCCTTATAGTATTTGACCAATCTATGTATCTTGGCCTCCGCAATGATCAACGAACGCTTGTTCACGTAGTCGGCTTTGTTCTTTTCTAAATGCCTCCGCAACCGCGTGGTCTTCTTGAGCAGCTCAGACAAAGGTTCTGGTATCTTCGCTTGGAGTTCTTGAGCCTTGAGCGTCTCGCTAACAGTCTTTCCAGTCGTGGTCCTCGTCAATGGGACGGCATACTGGTCCCGGAGAATCATGCCTATTTTGGTGGGAGGATGACCCTCTCTACCAAGTTTTATGATGAGGGTCTCGATCTCTTCCGGAGTATATTTGGACCAAGACGGAGCTCTTTTCGCGATTGGTCTGCTCGAATGAGATTTCCCTCTCTGGTGAGTATGCATCCGAGCCAACTGGGTTCCTCCACCCCATGTTCGGCGGCCTCTAAAGCATTTGACGGAGCTTATTTAAGGGTATCTTAGATGGCCAATCATCCGAGACATGCTGACAGTTCTTCGAGATTACCAGATCATCTGTTTTCCACGTGCCAAGAAGCAAAGGCCCTTGCGGCCCTCGCCCGATGTGAGAACTTGTTCTTCATGGATCTCTCCATCTCAGCGAAGGTCTGAGTCGGACACTCGACGGGCTCAAAAATGGGGTCGAAGCCGAAGCCTTTCGATCCACGAGCAATTGTCGAGATATTTCCCTTCGAATCGCCCTCGAAAACATGTATACTAGAGAATGGATTGGCGTATGCAATTACAGATTTGAAGATGGCCGCCCTTCTCTTCTCTCCCTCCATCAGTCGGAGAATTCCGAAGGTTCCGATCTTGTTGTAGACGTACGAGGAGTAAGGTCCTGGAAACCCGCTCAGAGCTTCAATGAACAGCCCAGAATCCTCGACTATTATAGGGCCACCAACTACTTTTGCGGCAACCTCTGCGCATTTGGCCGCGATCTCTTTCAGCTCTTCCGATTGGATTTCAGTCGGCTTCACATCTTTCATCTTCACTGAAATCCCATACTCCTTCAACACCATACGGATCTCTGCTGCCTTGTGTTTATTACCCGTCGCGAAGAGTATCGTCCTATCTCTCGGCAATGTATCTGCCTCTCCTATCGATTCTCCACATCCTTTCTTCCACGCTATGCGCTCTCGATCTTCCAACCGACCTCTCGTATCCTTCCACGACTGCAGCTAGCGCGATCTTGGCGAATCTATGATGCGAGCTTTGTAGGACCCTCCATAAGAGATGAAGGTCAACTCCTCTGTCTTCAACATCTTCTGAGTAGGTTCCAAGTCCGAGATCAATCAGATACAGTCTGTTTGATTTGATCAATACGTTCGACGTCGTCAAGTCGCCATGGATTATTCCGCCCTGATGGAGAAGGCCGATATTCTCGCCAAGCTCCGTAAATCTCGCGCTTCTCTCATCGCCACCCATAGTGCTGACGCGTTCTTTCAGCCTCTCTTTCGAGATGTATTCCATGACTATGGTCGTGTTGGGAAGATCCACTAGGTAGACGGTTGGAGTCGGGACTCCGCATTTCTTGGCGTCTTGTAGGAGCCTCGCCTCGTGTGCCGTCCTGAAGGATCTTATCCTCGCGTCCAATGCTTGGAGTCTATAGAGCTTCGGGACACGCTTCTTGACGAGCACCCTCATATGATGCCAAGTTCCGAGAAACAGGTCAGCCTCTGCACCTTTCCCAACGAGGCGCACATGCGCTAGGACTTTCTCCATGGTATCTCAACCTCATCAAATCTCCATCGGGGTCTCACGAAGCTTCTCTCAATGGGTATAGAGATGCCACTTCCTAGAGCCAATAGGCCAGTCCACGCAATCTGAGCGCCTGAGTCGCCGCTTAGTTTCTGCGAGACAACGCTAAACGTCGCCTTGTGCTCTTCAGCGATCCATTTCATCATCTGCTGGAGACGTCTATTGGCAGCGACTCCTCCAGTGAGAACCAATTCTTTCTTGCCAGTATGTGCTAGGGCCCTCTCTGTGGCCTCCGTCAACATTGAGAAACCGATCTCTTGGAGGCTGAAACATAGGTCCTCGAGCCCAACGCCGTCTCTGAATCGCTCTTTTAGGAAAGTCAGCAGTCCAGAATACGACACGTCGTTTCCCTTGACAGTGTACGGCAAATCCACGAGATTCTTTCCCTTCGAGGCAAGCACCTCAATCTCGCGGCCTGCTGGTGAAGGGAGTCCAGCTTCTCTAGCGAAGGAATCGACGAGATTCCCCAGAGTGATGTCCTCCGTCTCTCCGAAGACCCTCCATCGACCTTCGACCAGAGCTGTGATGCACGTATGTCCTCCAGAGACCAGCACGACGAGCGGGTCTCTGGCACTTGTCTCTAGCAGTGCTATCTCGATGTGTCCTATCGCATGATGAACCGGCACCAAGGGAATATCAGACCACAGCGAAATCGCTCGCGCGATGCTGGCGCCGACCCTCAATGCTGGCCCCAACCCTGGACCTGCTGAATATGCTACAGCGACCAGCTCTCCAAGACTCGTCTTGGACTCCTTCAGTGCTTGAGATACTACTGCTGCCGCAACTCGGGAATGGTGTTGGGCGGCCTCGCGTGGGTGAATCCCCCTTCCAGGCGGCGGATTGAAGATGCTCCTAGTGTCAGATGTGATATCTCCAAGGGATGAAGCTACGCACGCTCCAAATGTATGGGCGGTCGACTCGATGCCTAGAATCTTCTCCAATCTTGCCACCTTCCTGTCCTTGGAGGGGGTAGCGCCCGCTGTCCTAGAACTGCCTAGCCTCTCTCTGAAGATGGCCCTTGGACTCTTTCATGCCGTTTACGATCTTCTCAGGAACTCTGTATATCCACACTTTCCGCATGTCCGTCGGTCTGAGTGGTGGGCCATGAAGGTTCCTTTTCCGCACCGCGGACATTCTTGGAGTCTTCGGATTAGTCTTCCATCTTTCATTTCGTAGAGTGGCTGTCTCTTTTTTTCTTGCTTCTTCTCCGCCTGTTTCTCGCTCATTTGACGCTAGCTCCGCTGTTTCTTCGCCCCAGTCTTTTTGGGTGTCTTTTCTTTCGCTTTTCGGGTGGTCTCTCGCTGTTCTTTGGGCAGATTCCTGAGTCTTATGTGTTCTGGCTCGATTTGTAGAGTGCGTTGTGGGCTGTCGTAGATGTGACATATTCCCCTCGTCAAGTTGAGCCCCGTGGACGTCTTCAATTCGACCACGACGGTGGATTCCGGTCTTGAGTTCATGAGATCCGAGATTCTTTTCGTGACTTCCGGCCTGCTCGGCGTTGCCGCGCCTGTATGATCGGCTTCGAATATCACTTCCCTTCTCAGAAGCAGGGGGTTGTATTTCTCTTCAAGTACTCTGAGTTCCACGCCGTGCAGCCTCTTCTTGAAACACGCAGCCTTGTAGCGTCGTCATTCAGTTGCGGATCACTTGCTTTAACCTTTTGGTGTCGGGCGCATCTCCTTGATGTAGCCGCATATCTCTCTCTTCTTTTCTCTTGACGCTCTTACAACAACGAGCCCTTCCTTGGGCTGGCCATAGACGATCAGGCTATTTGGTGGAGATAGTAGGATCGATGGAAGGGCAAGGAGGTCTTCTTCGCCTTCGACCATGACTCTTGTCGGCCCCTTTGTCCCTAGGGCATGCTTCACAGCGTTCCACGCAGCAATTGTTAGTGTGCTCCTTGGGTTTGAGATATGGAAGATCTTCACGCAGGGCAGATGCTGGGTTTCTATCTTTCTGCGCATTACTCTGTCATCCGTGATGCATACATCTGGAATGATGCTATTCTTGAAGACGTTCTTTGAGACACGGTCTCCAACAGCAATGATCTTCGTAGGCCTCGATGCAAGTATCAATGCTGAAAGCTCATTCATCGCTTTCTTGGGTTTTTCGGCTATGAGCTGTCCAAGCGGCCTCTTCAATCTCGCTCTGACGTGATCTGTGAGCATCAGATCGTCAGCTATCTCACACGTAGGGCGTATCTCCCGTCTTTTTGTACTCCCATCTTGGCAGCGATCCGTGAGCCTGAGGGATCTAGGATTATCGCTATTCCCGTCCAATCATCGCTGAGACTGGTCGACTTGCAGTTGCTGCAAATCGTGCCTGAGACGAGGAACTTGCAGGTCCTGCAGGCTTTCTCGCTCAACTCTCACGCACTCCGGTTGTGCGCTGTTGGGTCTGGCGAACCTTCTTGAGGTCCTCTTCAATCCATTCGAGCTTTCCGAGGAACGGTTGTTTGGCGGTAACTCCAATCTTTCCGCTAGCTCCTCCCCGTGCTAGGCTTACTGCCGTGACTCTGACCCTCACCTTGTCGCCTTGTTGGAGCTTCCGCTTGGTCTCCTTGCCGTAGAGTATGCTCTGTCTCTCGTCGTATGAGACGAAGTCATCTATAATCTGAGAGACATGAAGAAGAGAGTCGATAGGCCCGACGCTCACAAATGCCCCGAAGTCCTCTATCTCGACGACTTCTCCCTCTACAATCTCCTGCAACTCAGGGTAGAAGGCTAAAAGGGTGAGCAAGACACGATGATAAGTTGCACCGTCTCCCGGTATTATCTTGCCGACCTCGTCCACGGCAAGATCGTTGACGGCGATCACGTATCCAAGATCTTCCGACACTATCCCTTCGTACTTTGCTCTGAGGCGATCGTGGGCGACGCTTTTCAGCGGCTTTCCAAACTGATCGGGAGGGATCCTGATAGTGTCCTCCAGCTTAATCAACCTGAACATTAGAAGAATCCACCTTCGAGTGAGAGGTGAGATTTTTCCCTCACATACACAACTGGGATGTTTATATCCCTTAACTTTCTACGCAGCGATTTATCGTTGGTCGCTACGGGCAGCCTTTTGTTCTTGGAAAGCCTCAGGATCATGTCGTCGACCGGCTCATTCAAGACCAGGGAGCTGTCCAATGTCCTATAGTTGGTCAGTCTTTCAAGGACGAACTCTGCTTTTCTCTTTGCGTTTGGGCTTCCTTGTGCAGCGATCCTCTGAACCTCGTCTAGTACAGGCTGCGGAATCACGAGGCGGACTTTCCTACCAAAGACCCTTGTCAGTTCGCGGTCTATGTCGAATCTAAGCTCTGCTTGCGCCAAGAGAAAGCTCGAATCTGCAATGACTTCAACTGGCACAGCCACGTCACAACCTGAAATCAAGAATGGTGTGTTTCAATATCTTCGGAAGGCCTCTCTCGGGCGATAGCCCGCATCTGTTCGATTCTTTAGGGTGGTCGCACGACACACAGAAATATCCTTTTTGATAGTGAATTCAGATATGCAAGTCGAAGGGGAGATGGCATACCTCTTCATTTATGACTTGGGTGGCGAGGTAGATCCATCAAAGATAGCAGAGATAATTCGTGCAACTCCCACTAGAAGCTGGCATTCTCTATCAGCCCCTCAGTTCGTCAACATCAGCCCATCGCCCATATCGACAGACCTCGGAACTTACAGCGCAAGTGTGAGCGGGTCTCCGGCCCAGGTCAGCTTAGAAGCAAGGCTCTATTCGATCGGAGCGATGTCCGTCGTCGCGCGGGTTCCCATCAGATGTCCTTTTGAAAAGCTCGTTGACTACAGTTCGCCTAGGGGAATTGAGGTCGAATCTGAAGAAAGGCCGCACGCTCTAGGTGACTTTGCTCAGCAGCACTTCGAAAAGCTATCACAGACGATCAAGCCCTATATTACTGCAACCTACCCAAGAGAGGAGGAGCCCGAGGAGTACACTGTCTTCTGCATAAAGTCCATCGAAACGCAGTTCAAGTCCGAGCTGTTCCTCCGAGAACACAGAGCAGCAATAGCAGCGTTGCTAAGGGAGATGGATCTTCTTAAGGTCTCAGAGAGAGCCGCCGAGGAGGCGACGAGATGCTCTCTGTCATATTACTTCGACGATCTGGTTGTGGTTGACTGGGATGCAAGTTTCATCGTTGATCCAAGCGGAGATTTCTCGGATTATGTTCAGACGATGGAATTGGCGAATATGCAGTTGCTCGTGTTGAGGGTCTACGATGAGCAGTTGACTCGCCTGATCGACAAAGCGTATGACGATGTCCGCTACTTCTCAAGGGCATCTCCCCTCGCTATATTTGCGGGCCGAAGGCTCGGAAAGGTGGTTGCAGAGCTGGCGGAGACTAGGATAGAGATGTCGGAGCTGTACGAGTCTACTATGAATATTACCAAGTTTTTTGGAGATTGGGCGCTTGCACGCCTCTATGCTCTTTTACGCGAAAGGATGCACCTTCGAGAGTGGACGGACTCAATTTCTGAGAAACTGCATGTTCTGGAAGATCTCTATGAGATGGCCTACGATAAGTCGAATGCGGCCAGGCTTGAGATGCTTGAGATCATAATCGTGCTTCTGATTCTCTTCGAGGTGATCTTCGCGCTGATAAGGTCAGTTTAGACCGGGCTGCCCTTGAAGGTGGAGACTTCAGCCTTTGACAACACCGTAGCCGACAAGTCTCCACTTGTCTGCTATCCTTCTGCTCACTGCGACCCTGTCGCCAACGTCTGCGCAGACAGGTCTCTTTAGAGGTACTTCAAGCATTTCATTCTTGATGGATGAGACCAATCCACTCGTGACGGAAGTGCCCACATTGAGGACCAGCGGTTCGTTTGGCTTCATTCGCTCAACCTTTGCCATGTCCGGAGTTCCGACAGCACGCTCAAAGAGGTGTAGCTCCATCGCAAGGGTGTCCAGCACGGGCGGCAGTTCTCCAGGCTTCCCAGCGACGTTACCAACTAGCCCATCCGCCTTTGTGATGGCGGGGTCGAGCCTAGTTCCCAAGGCAACAAGCCCTCCACAACTGACCCGCTTGGCGAATGTCCCTCCGGTCTGGAGGGACACGATTTCGGTGGTGAGGGGCTGATAGCTGGTTCGCCCCATTCTTTCGACGCGAAGCCCCGGGCCTATCTCTAGCTCGTTTCCTACTTCAAAAGCCCCTTGTATGACCGATCCGCCGAGGACTCCTCCGATGATGTCTTCGATCTCGGTTCCGGGCTTGTTTACGTCGAATGACCTGACGATGAAGAGTCTTGGAGGTTTACTTGGATCTCTCTTTGGAGTCGGTATTCGGTCCTCCAGCGTCTTGATGAGCAGGTCAATGT
>Ga0209314_10000112_pt1 | contig 33332 bp, 28 predicted proteins | sample I19B2metaG_FD_184146 | JGI IMG/M metagenome (GOLD analysis project Ga0209314, IMG submission 184146) | Lake sediment bacterial and archeal communities from Gulf of Boni, Indonesia to study Microbial Dark Matter (Phase II) - ​I19B2 metaG... | ecosystem: Environmental > Aquatic > Freshwater >... | reverse complement strand
TGAGCTGTCGGAGCTTAAGAACCCGCTTCGAATCGTCGACGGCATGGCTTTAGTCCCGGAGAAACCCGGCTTAGGCGTGGAACTCAACAATGAGAACATCAAGGTTATGGGTAAACCAAGCGGATGATTAATACGTTGGAGTCCTAAAACTAGAATAAGTTAACATCTAGATAGATGTTAACTTATTTAGGCTTCTGATACGGGTAATTCCTAAGCCTGTTTATCAAATTAGTAGACTGAGTCCCTAGAGGTACACCTTGTTATGCTTATGGAATAACGACGAAGCTTTTCGATGCCTTCAGCATCCGCTTCTCCATACCCTAGGATGACGGCACGCCTTTCTATATATATAGATAAAAATATATAGTTAAACAAGTCCATGTGTCTATCCACGGTGAAACGTATGAACGCTATCTGGTATCATACCCCCTCAGCTTACGGCTCTGAGGAGAGGCTTCAGGGGTCCTTGAAGAAGATAGCGGATATGGGCATTAAGGCGCTTCTAGCCTACGTTTTTCAAGGTTCCTACGCCTGCTACAAAAGCCAAATCCTTCCTGTGGAGAAAAGCTTTGAGAAGCTGGACCTCCTCGATGCGCTCTTAAAGGAAGCCGGGATGCTGGATCTTGAGGTTCATGCGACAACAGTCACACTTAACGTGAGTAATCCTGATATGAAGCGTAACCATAAAGACTGGTTTGTGGTAAGCCGCCTAAGACAGAACTGCGTTGACAACCCCCCTTATATCCCCGGTTACACATGGTTCTGTCCAAGCCGTGAGGAGCCCATCCGCTTTGTGCTCGACTATATGGCTGAACTTGCTGCAAACTATGCGATTACGGGGGTTAGCCTCGACTACATCCGCCTCCCAGACATCATACTTCCATCAGCACTCAGGAAGAACTACAACCTCCCTTACGAGGAGCAGTACTTTCCCCAGTTTGACTACTGCTACTGCGATGTCTGTAGGGGGAAGTTCCACGACAGCTATGGAAAAGACCCCTTAGAAATCAACCCTGAAGGGAACTCGGAGATGTGGCATGAATGGGTTCAATGGCGATGTGACCGCATCACCGAAGTTGTACAGGGTATTAAACGCACAATCACATCTCAGAACGGATCTATAAAGCTATCAGCAGCGATTTTCCCCACACCCGAGCTTTCCAAGCGATACGTATTCCAAGACTGGGCTCATTGGCCCCTCGACTTCCTCTGTCCCATGATCTACCACTCCTACTACGACCAACCCCTGGAATGGATCGAAACAGCGACAAGGGAGGGCGTACAGGCACTAAAGGGAAAACCCCTCATGTCAGGTCTACATATGGCGATGATGCAGGCGCCTGGTGAAACCTCGAAGGCGATTCAACACGCCTTTAAAGGTGGAGCCCAAGGAATAACCGTCTTCGCCTATCCCCCAAGCCCATGGCAATGCCAAGAAATCAAGGAATCCCTGAAAGCATATTAGTTACACTTCCTCACGTTATTCATACGCTTAACAGATTAATAGAGGTTCTGAAGCCTTTATGCTACACCATAAAGTCTACCTTCTCTGAAAGCCATGGTCTCTCCGTATGTAGAATCGTAAAAGACCATCCCTTGCGTCAATAGAAAAACTCCCATGCACAGCGTCTTACATAAAACCATGGAAAATTCCAGTGGATAAAACTATATCTACGGAAGCCTTAGAAAAGTCATTAGTTATTTAGGGAACCACTCTAATCTACTATGGTGAAGAGTTTGAAGGATATGCGGGACTCGTTTATCATCGATGCCCACGTTCATGTAGGAAGCACGTATATGATGTGCTACTTCACAGACCGTAGGTTCACAGCCTCCGAGCTTATCGCGGTGATGGACCGCTGCGGGGTGAGTAAAGCCTGCGTCTCCGGGGGCGGGCTTCCACACGAGGTAAAGAAGATGAACGAGGAGGTTTTAAAGGCTGTGAAGGCTTACCCGGATAGGATCATAGGCTTCGTCCGCCTCCAACCGTGGTTCGACGATGTGTTAGACGACCTCGACTTCTACATCCGCGACTGTGGCTTTAAAGGAATTAAGCTTCATCCGATGCAGGATATGGCATGCCTCCTCATCGAGCCTACGTATGACGCTATCTTTGAGAAAGCCGCGAAGTACAGGGTCCCCATACTCATCCACTCGGGAACCGTACCATGGACTATGCCTGGGCAGTTCGCAGACCTCGCCCTCATGTACCCCGAGGTTAAAATCATCATGGGACACTCCTGTCAAAACCTTACCTACCAACACCTCGGCGCCTCAGTTAAGCGGGCGCCCAACCTCATACTTGAATCCTCCACCTTCGGAGGGGGCATAGGCAGCGCTAGAACCCTGGGTAAAGACAGAGCTGTCTACGGGTCAAACTGGCCGGCGATGAGCATGCGGGCGGCTTTACGCTACGTGGAAGACGCAGGGCTCACAGATGAGGAGCGCAGCGACGTCTTAGGGATGTCTATGGCTAGAATCCTAGGGATCAACCTGTGAGGTGACGGTGATGAGTGAAACAGACGCGCTTATGGAGCAATACTTCATCGTAGACGCCCACGTCCACCTCGGCCACGGATGCTACGGCGTGCAGAAACCCGCTAAGATAATAGACTACCAGAGGATCGATGGTTTGATGAACTGGATGAGTAGGTACCATGTATCCATGGCCGCGGTGTCAGCTATCCCACCGATGGTTTACAGGGTATGGAAAACACCCTACGGCGGGAACGAGGAGGTTATGGAAGCCATGAGGAGGCACCCGGATAAAATGATCGGGTTATGGGTTCCCAACGTCTTCGAGGAAGCTGACATCGTTAAGAAGAGGATCGATGAAGCCGTGGCGGTTCACGGTTTCAAGGGAATGAAACTCCATCCCTGGGTACAGGCTTTCCCAGCCAACCACCCAATCGCCTACCCCGTCTTCGAAGCCGCGGCGAAGCACAGGCTTCCCGTAGAGTTCCACTCAGGGACAGCTCCCTACACGACGCCGCTTCTCATAGCCGACGTAGCCATGAGGTTCCCCGAAGTCCCCGTCATCATGGGGCACATGGGGAAACATGACATGTACCATGACGCGATCCCGGCGGCGAGGCTTTCGGACAACGTTTACCTCGAGTTCTCAGGAAACGTCATCCTCGCCCAGTGGGAGAAGGCTGTGAAGGAGCTAGGTCCACACAGGCTCCTATTCGGAACCGACGGAGGCAACGTCGCAGCCTACTTCCTCTCAGTCATGGACCTCGAGGTCTCCGAGGAGGTTAAAAGAATGATCCTGGGTGAAAACGCGCTTAACCTATTCAGACTGAAGCCGCATATGGGCATTCCCTAGAAGGCTCCACGCATCTAGGTTAAAGACAGTACCGTTCCATCCCGCGATGAGATAAACCTCATATAGGTTAGCTCTGCTTACAGCCTCTAGGCGTAGGAAGGTGGTTTATGTGTTCGTGAAATCCGTTTGGACGCATCCCCCAGGGGAGTTTAAGGAAGGGCCATCCTCCATCGCACCTGTATACAAGAGACTGCGGGATTACGGGTTCAACATCATCTTCCCCTTTGTGAAGCATAGCAACGGCGCCGTAACCTTCCCAACCAAGGAGCAGGGGATTTACACACCTCCACCTGGATGGGATGAAACTTTCCTAGAGAAGATGGTTGAGGAAGCCCACCGCGTGGGCTTAGAGATCCACCCCGTCTTCGTGGTCTTCTGTGAAGGAACCTTCAAAGGCTGGGATGTCCCCTCGGAGCCCGGTTTATGGCTTTCCCAACACAGGGACTGCGTCCAAGTCGATAAGAAGGGTAAGGAGATCCTGAGATGGTCCTGTCCAACGCAAGAAACAGTGCGGCGTCACGAGAAGCAGGTCATCATGGAGGTTGTTGAAGGCTACGATGTGGATGGCGTGCAGCTCGACTATATCCGATACCCCGAGGAGGGCTTCGGCTGCTACTGTAACCACTGCCGCGCGGAGTTTAAGGCAACCTACGGCTTTGACCCCGTTGAGGTTGAGCAACTCGACAGGAGACAAGCACTTTGGCTGGATTGGCGGGCGCAAGGGATTACAAGCTTCGTGAAGGAGCTTAAAGCCGCTATCTTAGACACGGGTAAGAAAGTGGCCCTCTCCGCCGCCGTCTTCAAAAACTACCCCTACTGCTACATCCAAAACGGGCAGGACTGGGTTGACTGGGCTTTGAAGAAGTACGTGGACTTCCTCTGCCCCATGACCTACGAGTATAACCCCACGGTCGTAAGGTACACCGCCCGAAACCATAGGGCAGCGGTTGGAAAAGACGCTGTCCTCTACGAGGGGCTTGGAAAAGCGTCAAGTCAATCTAGGCTAACGCCCGAGGATGTGGAGGAGCAGGCGCGGATCTACGTTGAGGAAGGCGCCAATGGCTTAACGGTCTTCGCCTACGGCGCCATGACAGAGGAAGACTTCAAGCGCCTCCAGAAGTACTACTAGGAAGCTGTAAAAGGCTGAACGCGGAGACAAGGGTTAAACCTAGAGCCAACCCATCTTCAGACCACTTATGTCCCTCCCATGTTTGTAAAAAGGGTTGACTGATAAAACCCGGGCTGGTGATGGCGTTGAATAAGATGGCTTGTATGACCGCCACGTATCTGCACGAGGAGTCTAAGGTTGTACCTCAAGGTCTCGCATTCTTCGATCCATATGCACGTGAAAAGTTCCTACCCGACTTTAACTCTATAAATGACCCTAGAAAGAGAGCCATCGCATACGCGGAGTTTATGGACGACTTCGTGATAGGTTGCGGTGATGGAAGCCTAAAGTCTAGGACCGTGTCCTCCGGCGTGGATTACGTCATCGTTGAACGTGAAACGGGGATGAGGGTAAAACAGCATAGACTTGGAGAAGGGCATCGGGCGTCTTGGCGTCCAACCCTTGTAAGCGACCGGATGAGTATCCATACCCTACACGATTGGACCGAGATCCTAAGCTACCCAGTCATGAGGAGAGAAGACCTGACGGGGTTAGCGCTTCCAGACCCGGATGACCCGGGAAGGTATTTGGAGGTTGAGGAGAACGTTAGGTACTTCACGGAGCGTGGCTACATGGCTTCCGGGAGCATCACCGGCTTCTTCTCAGGGGTTTGGTACAACCTGTGCCCCTTCAACCTTTGGCTCGCGAGCCTCATCCGGGACCACTCCTTCGCGAAGAGGCTTGTGGATAAGCTTGGCGACTTCAACTGCAGGGCGGCGCAAAACCTCTTGGAAAGGGGGGTACAGTGTATCACGTGGTCTGATGACCTAGGTTATAAAAGGGGGACATTCATCGCACCAAGGGTCTATGAGGAAATCATCTATCCATGGCATCGGCGTGTAGCCCAACTGGCTCATAAGTACGGGGCCTTCGTAGAGATGCATGTGGATGGAAACATCAACGCCATCATGGACCTGCTCGTGCAAGGAGGCGTCGACGCCATCAACAACGTTGGACCTGGGGATAACATGGACCTAGCCACCCTTAAGGCGAAGTACGGGGACCACATTACGCTCAGCGGAGGCATGAGTCGATACACGGCCCAGATGACGTGGGAAGCGTTGCGGGCGCATATCATCGATAGGATTTCCATAGGAAGTCCGGGAGGAGGCTACATACTAGGCCAAGAAGGGGGCATAACCCCGGATATGAGCCTCGAGAACTTCAGCTACCTTTTGGCATGCAGCAGAAAACATCGGAGAAACAGACCATAGCCTCTAGGAGTTAAACCCCCTGTCTTTAAGGGTTTCCCTCGCCACATTAACCCATTCCTTAATCTTCTCCAAGGGACCTGTTTGAAAAGCCCCGGCGTCGATGTGCATAGCGGCATCGCCCCCGACTTCCAAGGTATATTCGAGGATTTTAGCCATATCCTCAGGTGTCCGCGTGAGGACATCGGCGACTGGATGCATCCGCTTGTAGAAGACCACCTTTCTACCCTTGAACTTCTCGATGGCTGTTTTAAAGTCTGTCCAGGGGCTAACGTGGAGGTATTTCACCCCCTTAAGCCCAGCGATTTTATCGAGGAAAGGGGTTAGGTTGCCGCAGCTGTGGTAGTTGTTGATGCCCTCCTCGTAGAACTCCGCCAGCCTCCTCTCGTATGGGTAGATGAATTCCCCGTAGATCCTAGGGGATATGACGAGGGCGCTTACCTCATCGTTTCCCAACCCGCCGCTTTTGGGTAGGGGTTCTCCGAGGAACTTCGCCCTTTCCCCTTCAAACCACATCCTGTACTCGGTTACAAACTCCATAACCTTATGGACGAGGCTGGGGTTCCTGTACGTGTCCAAGATGAGGTTACGTGTCCCTCTTAGGTCGTTGGCGAGACCCCATAGACCCCTCCAGCACCCTGGGAAGCCTACATCAACCTTGCCGTCGACAACCCGCTTCATAGCCTCATAAAACCTGTGAACCTGAGGCATAACCCCGCTCCCGTAGAAATCCCAGTCACCCAGCCGGTCAAGGTCCCCCTCCTCCTTCACAACAGGGTCCTCCTCGCTTCTCCCAGGCCAAGGGTCCGTGTCCGCCCTGAAAACAGGTTGAACCCCGAGGATGCTCGCCTCTAAAGCGTTCCCGAAATCCACCCCGACACCCACGGTTAGGATCGAGTTGTCGCGGATTTCCCTATGCCTCAGAAGCTTGGCTTGAAGCTGGAACTCAACCATCTTCTCGGGCTTCGAATGGTATTCAAGGAGGCTGATGCTGGTGGGCTGGATGTAGAAAACGTTCGTCATCGAAACCGTAACCGGTATAAACCGTTCCTCCATCGACGAAAACCTTCGCCAACCCTCCCTTAGCTTCTCATAACGAGGGTCTTGACAGGCTTTCTCAACCTCCTCTAAAAGCCTAGGTATCGTCAATCAACACACCTAACAGGTAACAAGCATAACATTACTGTGCATAAAAGACTATCGTAACCACTGCTACTCGAAGCTCTTCACAGGATTCAACGTGTAGACACTCATATGCGTGGGGAAATCCTTAAGTTTAAAGGATAAACACCGTAGGTTGACCGTTATGAGCCTCCCCATCCCAGATGAACCCATACCATTGACTGACGCTAACTTCGACGAGGTTGTGCAGCGGTACCCATTCATCATCGTTGACTTCTGGGCTTCATGGTGTACCCCCTGCCGTATAATTGCACCTGTTATCGAAGCCCTCGCTAAAGCATATGCAGGTAGAGTGGTCTTCGGTAAACTCAACGTTGATGAAAACCCGAGGACCGCTCAGAGATTCGGCGTGATGGGTATACCCACGCTCCTCTTCGTGAAAAACGGGGCTGTTGTCCACAGGATCATAGGCGCAGCGGCGAGGCAGAACATTGAGGTACAGATACAAGGCTTCATATGAGGCAGGTTATCGCTTAAGCTACTTCTGAAGCCTCCTCGCAGCCATGATTAAAGGCGGCGCTACGACGGCGAATATAACCGTGTTCGCGAATGTATGAACTATCGGGGGGTAAGGCATCCAACCCGGTATGGGTATGAAAGTAAAGTATATGGCCATCCAGACATCTGGGTAAAGCCCTGGATAGGCTAAGTAGAAACCCACGCTTCCGAGGATGTCGTAGATAAACGTGAGGATGAATCCCCAGAGACCAGCCTCTAGGGAGAACCTTCTGAGGCTTATTTTAGGCGGAACCGACCCTTTACCGCGGAGTCCTCCAACCAACCCATAAAGTCCAGTCAGGGCAGCGGTGACGGCGAGTAACATAGGTGAGATATACGTGATCGTAGCCGCTGGACTTACCCACGGGTAGGGGAAAAGGTTCCAAATGATGTTTGATAAGACGCCTACAACCGCGCCTACATGCCATCCGAAGCAGAAGCCGCTGACGAAGACTATGATGCTCATGAACTCAACGTTTGGGAGGTATGCAGATACGACTCCATGCGTGTAGGCCATGGCTACAGCCATGGCTGTGAAAACTGAAACTAGGGATATGTAACGTGTTCGGGCGACGTGTAGTCTCTTCTGCTTCTCTTCCATCAAGATTCCAACGCTGGATAATTTGCCATGTATGGATATTTAAGCTTTACCCAACAAGGATTGAAAGCCATACTGTGAGTCATCGAACTCCATAGGCTATGAAAGCCCCCTAAAATATTTAAGCTCGATAACCTGCATTTCATTTCCAAGTAAGTCCAACAGTTTGGGATAGGCGCTTAGGAAACAGTTTGCTCCGGTGGTTCAATGTATCTTATGGGTGTTGACATAGGTACAACCGGCTGTAAAGCCATCATCTTCTCCGCTGAGGGACGTGTAATCTCATCGGTCTACGGGGAGTATAGGCTCCTCCATCGTAGACCCGAGTGGTCTGAGCTGGACGCTGAGGAGGTTTGGGCTACGGTTGTGAAGGTGGTCAGAGCGAGCGTTCAAGGGGCTAAGGTTGAGCCCAAGGCCATCGTAGCCCTATCCACCTCAGTACTCGGAGAAGCCTTCATCCCCATCGATAGGGAAGGTAAACCCCTGTATGGAAGTATGACCACGTTCGACGCGAGGGCTGAGGTTCAAACGGCGCGGTGGGAGGAAAACTTCGGCGCTGAGAGAATGTTTCAAATCACAGGTCAACCCCTTGCAAGAACGATCCCCATATACACGCTGCAGAAGATTCAGTGGATCAAGGAATACGAGCCAGCGGTTTACAGGAAAGCCTTCAAGTTCCTATGCTGGGAAGACTACGCGAACATGAAGCTCTGCGGAAACCCCGTTATCGACTACTCCGTAGCCTCGAGGACGATGATGTTTGACATAAGGAAGAAGCAGTGGTCACGGGAAATCCTCGATACAGCTGGCTTAGACGAAGCGCTTCTCCCTGAAGTTGCGCCGTCAGGAAAGGTTGTAGGTGAAGTAACGACTGAGGCAGCTGAAGTTACAGGCTTAGCTAAAGGCACCCTCGTGGTTACGGGGGGTCACGACCAGCCCTGCGGCGCCCTCGGCGTCGGTCTCCTAAGCAGCGGCCCAGTTATGGACGCCACGGGAACGGTTGAATGCGTCGCTGTGGTACAGGATGAACTCACGTTAACAGATGCGATGAGAAGGCAAGGCTTCTCAGTTCAAAGCTACGTCATGCCTGAACGCTACCTCCTATTCGGGTTCAACCCAAACGGAGGCGTCGTCCTACGATGGTTTAGGGATAACTTCGCTCAGGTTGAGCGGGAAGCGGCGAAGGCAAAGGGTTTAGATGTTTACGATATACTAATGGAGGAAGCCGGTAAGGCGGCTCCAGGAGCTATGAAGCTTTTCCTCCTCCCATTCTTCGAAGGAAGCGGGTGCCCAAACTTCAACAGACAAGCCAGAGGTGTACTCCTAGGCCTTACCCTAGCTCAGAGTCGCGGCGAGGTTATCCGAGCCTTCGTAGAGGGACTTACCTTTGAGTTTAGAAACATCCTCGAAGCCATAGGTGGACATGGCATAAGGGTTACGGAGCTTAGAGCCATAGGAGGCGGAGCTAAGTCACGGTTCTGGCTTCAGTTAAAGGCGGATGTAACGGGGAGGAAGGTTGTGGCACCGGATGTAACGGAGGCAGCCGCGCTGGGCGCAGCCATACTAGCGGGTGTTGCGGCGAAAACCTACACCAGCATGGAGAACGCTGTGAAAACGGTTTACAGAGAGAAAGCCGTCTACACCGCTAACGAGGCTACTCAGTCCATATATGAGAAGCATTACGGAGTCTATAAGAAGCTCCACCCAGCCTTAAACCAACTCTTCAAGGAACTTGAAAACCTTTAACCATCCTTCCCTCCTAATCCGAAACCTCTTCACACAGATGTAAATGCAGAGAGATTTCATGATAGCCTTCCACTAGGGGAAAAATGGTTAAAAGATTTTTCTCATAAGCTCCCATAAACCATGAAAGCCTTAAATTCTCTACGCTTCTACTCATCTGGAGAAGGGTCTTGATGCGCGGCGCTATCCTGTGCCTCATCCTTATACCCCTGCTCTTCATCGCTTTACCCAACGAGTTCACGGTTTACGCAACGCCTACTTGGCTAAAAACGGGTACATACGTCAATTACCAGGTTAATGTAACCGCGGTTACAAGTCAGGGAACAAGCGCCTTCTCCGGAACCGTTTCATGGCGTGTCGAAAGCATTAACGGAAGTATTGCGGCGATTAGGCAGAAGGCTGGAAGGGATAGCTATACTCTGGAAAACGTTCTCGAAGTTGACGCAGATTCGCGTCTCGTGTTAACGATCGACGGTCTACCTGTAAACAGCGTGCGTACATACTTCTGGGTAAACGCGGATCCGGAGAGAAGAATCGGCAGTCTAGTGGACGTAGAAAACCTAACCTGTGTAATTGAGGGTGAGGATCAGGTGACCGTATCCAACCTCACGCGGAGTTGCTGGTTTGCAAACGCATCCTTTACCATGGAGAACGTGACTGGAGCTGTGGGACGGTGGTACGATAAGGAAACCGGGTTACTACTCAGGGTTTATACAACAATGATACTCAGCGAAGCTGAACCCGTTGGGATCGAGGTTGTGATGATACCTACAGCCACCAACGCGTTTTCTAAAACCCTTGCCTTACGTGGTCCTGTGGATGTCGAGAGTTGGGAACTCCTCTTCTCCACCGCCTTAGTCGCTTTCCTCTCAATAGGTGAGAAATACATTCTACGGGGAGGTAGGTAGGCTTAACCCTGCGCCCTAGCGTTAAGGGAGGAAGGATTGGATGAAGAAAATCGTATCCTTAGCGAAAACTATGCATGAAACTACAGCCGCCTTCTTCCATGAAAGCTTCGCCGCATATTTGACGGCTACCACGGCTAGGACAGCCGTCCAGATGTTGAAGAGATAGGTTGCGAACCTGAAACTTAGAACCTCCGGGGTTATCTGCCAGTTTTGGAAAACCCTTTCATTCACCATCGCTACCTCAGCCCATCCCCTTTGATGGATTTGAAACAGCTGGATAGACGTCGTCATGAGAACGAGTACTGTATCCGCGGATACCTTATACTCCACGGGGGGGAAAAAGGCGAAAGAAACACCTAACTGAAAAATGCGTCCGAGAAGCTGGGGGGAAAGGACGTAGCCCGTGCATACCAACATGGCTGTCGCGTTTCGCTGACCTTTCAAAGCCCATGAAGCGACGTAATAAACGGCGAAGTTGAGTAAAAGGCTGAAGAGGAGGAAGCTCATCGCCTCAGACGTCGCGTAGTTCGTGTAGGGGAATTCAAGGGAGACGTAGCGATGCTGGTCTATATCGTAGAAACGTAGCTTGACAACCCAGAGGGTGTACTGCGCCAACAATCCGAGGAGGACGCAGCTTAAGGCTATGATGAGCATTCCACCGTAATCCGGGTCTTTAACGATCTGTTTGAAAGTGCTCTTCGGGAAGAGCAGGGATCCACCGATCCTCTGCAACCTTATTTTAAACCATTCCCCTATAATCCCCGTTCTCGTTTCCTTCTTCCTCTTCCTAGCAACCCTTCTCCGAGGTCTAATAGCTGGGGTTTCCTCTGAGGCATCACCGCTCAAGGCTTATCGACCCTTCACTGTGTAGGCTTAGCAGATAAAGCTTCCTTCGGCAGTAACCCTATGAAGCCGCGTTTTCCTAGGTTCCGAAGGTGGATCATAAGAGGTACCTCGGCTTCTCTCCTCGTAAGCCTGTGTTTCTCGCAGAGGAGGCCGACGAGGTCCTCAACCGTGTTCTTCCCATCACATTGCTCCCAGACATACGAGCCTATCCTGTCGAAGACAACCCTTTTCTTCCGAGGGGTTTGAGGCATGAAAAGCTTTCCTACCACCCCTTTTCTCCTAGATTTCCCGAGGGGAACATCGATTGAAACCTCCCCTGTTGGATACTTCTCCCACTTGATAGTGGGGTTTCTAATCGGAACGAGTTTCAGGAAGTCCTCTTTAGGCATCACTGGACCAGTAGGCTTCTTACCCCTTAGGCGGGACAGCATTTAGACAGCGTCCTCCAAAGCCTCAGCCATGGCATTTAACAGAGGATAGAATAAGTTTCAAACCCTTATTTAACTTACCGTTCTTCCCAATTTCCTTAACCGTTGTCACGGCGAAGATTTTATTCACCTGCTGGCAGAACCATACCTGGCTTTCCACATCATGCTTCTTGCCGAATAATGTCCCGCTTTTATAGGATGAGTGCACCGTTAAGCCTTCGTGGTCGAAAACTTTATCGCTTCGAATCCGGCCGAACTTTATCCCCTTAAACCTCCGCTTCAACTCAGGCTCGTAAACCTTCTCAAGCCAATCCTGTAGGTCGCTGTAGGTCTCCGTTAATATGGTTTGGGCGAAGCCGACCCTGTCGAATATGAAATAGGCCTCCCTCGTTGAAAAGAGCATATGTATCCGGGTTGCGTAGAAGCTGCGTTCCACTAGATTAAACTCTATTGGGACCTCAAGCTTAAGGTCGAGGGTTGTCCAAACCCGTGTATCATCGGTTGAATGGCATTGGATGGATTCAATGACCTTATCCAAAGCGGGTTTAAGGTTCCAGTACTCGTCGGGTTTAAAAGTGAACTCTGAGGCGAAGGCTCTTTTAGAATCAGGGCAGTACCAGAAAAGCTCGTAGCCCTCAGTGAGTGATTTCCAGTGGAAGTACCTTGAGGGATGCCCGCAGACCTTGATCGCGTCCTCCCTCAGAAACTTCACGCTCTTATCCCGCTTCTTTATCTCCTTTTTAAGCTCCTTGAGGGCTTCCCTAGGGGTCTTAGCCTTATCCTCTTTCACGGTGTCCCAGCTCATGGACAGCTTTGGAGCCGTAACATCGTCAAGCCTTATGTAACCCTTGGTGAAACCGCCTTTCTCAGCGGCTAACTCCCATTCTTCAGGGACTTGAAGCTTTATCCCCTGCCACCCGAAGACCTTAACCTCAGCGTTCAAGGCATTACTTGTTCTCCGTTTGGTAGATTTAAATCTGTTCTACTCCAGCCGCAACACGTTGAAGGGATATTATTTTTAAGGCAGTTAATACGGAGGAACACGTGGTCTAGTTAAGGAACGATCTCGGTCACCGCCAAACCCTTATATCCTATGAGGTGACCCGATCTTAGATCAAGCATTCGCGTCAAGGGGGATCCCACTGTCGCGGAAAAAAATAGAGAAAGTATCCGTTCCCATACCTGAGCATAAGCACTGTCCTATCTGTAATAAATCGATATCCGTGGAGTACCAATACTGTTCGGCTAAGTGTGAGGAAGCTGATTCCAAGAAGCGGCGTGACATGGAGCGGGTTAGACTTGTTTGGTACATCGTGCTCATCGCTCTATCCCTTGTGCTATTCCTACCAACCATCCTCAAGTACTTTGGCTGGGTTCAGTAAACCTTTAAATGGGTAAGCCCTGAAGATTTATGGTAGGGGAAGAGGATGTCTTATAAGGAACGTTCGATGACATGTCCGAAATGCGGCTTCGAATTCGACATCCTCTACGCCAGAGCCATAAGTTGCCAGTCCTGCAAACGGCTTATAAACAATATGAGCTGCGACCTTGTCAGATGCCCTCAATGTGACCATGAGTTCCCAACTACGCAGCGTGTTGTATCCGCTTTGAAAAAGCTTCAGAATTACAGACCGCATCACCATATGAGTTATCCACCATTCTATTAGCCAAGTCTCAACCTTGGTTTATAGGAAACGTTTTTTACACGTTTACCCCTATCCTATGACAGATGTGGTCGGGTATGCCGTCTGAGGGTAAGGCTAGGAAAAAACGGAAGAAGTCTCTCTACGAGACACCGTTCATAGTCAGAGTATTTGAGAAACATATTAAAGATTGGAAGCAGGGGGGTGGTTTGGTCTACGCCACACCTAAGAGGAGCGTGTATACCTACCTCATGTTTCAGAAGAAGTCCATAGCCTTCTTTGAGACGAAATGGTACATAACCGCCCTCTACGAAGTTGTTAACCGTGACAACATGAATGAAGCGCTTGAAGCCCTCTACAGGAAGCTTAAGGGGATGGAGTGCTCCCTTGAATCTAAGGGACTCATCCGTAAAGACATTTATTTCAAGGAAAACGAGTTTCTCAGCGAGCTCCGCCTATACCTCCCAGACATCACTATCTCAAATGACATCGCGAAAGCCTTAAACGAGGACGAGGAAGTGATGGATTTACTGCAAACCGTTAAACCGGATGATTTAACCATAAGCCTCCACTCTATACCCTCGGAGTACCAGCCCTTCATAGGTTCTAAGGAAGCCGTTGTTCACGGTATGATTGAGTTTTACACAAAGCCTCTGTATATATCGTGGGTCATCACCTTGGGTAAGATGCTCGGTCAAAGCCCAGGTGTTGAAAAGAAGGGAGATAACATCATCAAGCTTCTAGAAGAGATCGCTGATATCTTAAAGTGGAAAATGGATGCTCTTAAGCCTAGGCAAGGTGTGTCGAGCCAAGAAGGCTCATCCACATCCCAGAACGTTAGTTAAGCCCCTGCTTTCCCCTGGGTTTTCAAGCCTCCAGCGATCTCTTGACCCCGTTTAATCCCCTTACTCGTTATCCTGTACTCTCCCTTTCCAACCCTCTCGATAAGTCCCTCATCGATCATCCAAGGCAGCTGGTTCATCACCGTTTTATAAGCCTTGCCCGTCGTCCGCGTTATCTCATCGATCGAGAGCGTATCCTTACCTAACTTATCGAATTTATACCCCACGTAGGCGCCTAGGAGAGATAGGCACATGGCTTCACCAGCCGGAAGCTCACGGCCGGCTATGAGTAAGGGGCCTTCAGGAGCGAGTTCAACGCAGCCTTTAAGCGACTCCGCTATTCCCAAGAAGTCTGGAGTAAATACGAGTTTCTGGACTACGCTGAGGCTTGGGTAAGTTTGCGTGATAAAGTGTGTGAAGGCTTTAAACACTTCTTCAGCTGAGCCCTCAAAGTCTATTATGGCTCCCTGAAACTCCACGTGAACCTTAACCTTCGCTTCTACACCCATAAATACCACGCTTTAAACGACCTTAATCTTAGGTAGAGCCTCTTCGAGGAAGAACTTCAGCCCCAGGGTGGTTATACGGTACTCCCCTCTTCCAACCCTCTCCACGTTCCCTAAGTCAACCATCTCGCTTAGACGCGCCGCCGCTGTGCCAGGTTTACTCCCCGTGAAGGTGAGGATCTCAGCTATAGAAAGCGAATCCCTCTCGGATTTACCGAGCATGTAGCCTACGTAAGCCTTTACGAGGTTTAAGAGTATGGCTTCCCTCTCCCCCAGCTTCTCCCTAGGAATGGTTATAACCACACCCTCCTTGGCGAAGGCTATGATGCCCATTACCTGTTTCAGGAGATTCTCCAAATCTACTGTAAGTGTTAAACCTTGGACAAGCTCGAAGGAGGGAACGACCTTGCTTAGAAACCCGAGAAGCGCTCTTAAAACCTCGTCCTCTGAGCCTGTGAACTTAACCTCCATATCACCGTACTTCACGGAAAGCTCCATTTTCTAACCTCCTTTAAGCCTTGAAGCCGTATCCTCAACCCAGTTTCTCCCAGCTGCTGATAACCTATAAGCGTTCCCTTCCTTAACGACGAGTCCCTCACGCTTCATCTCGCTTAAACGTGCCCCGAAACCCGTTGAAGGCCGACCGCTGAGCTCTAAAAACCGCCCGATTTCCCTAGGCTCTAAGGCTTCCACACCCTTGGCGTAGAGGATTAAACCTATAGCTTCCTTATCGCTGATCCTTTCCTTAGGCGCGGTCACTAAAGGCCCATCTTCAGAGAGTTCCACAACCCCGGTGAGGAGTTCAGCTGGTCCCGGGGGGATCTCTGAACCCATTACAAGCCTGTCTATGACGAGAAGCCAGTCTGGGAGCACCTGTAGCCCCTCTATGAGCTCGTCTAGGCTTTCCCCCTCAACCTCAACATCGCCGAAGGGTCTCTTAACTAGGACTCTAAGCTTCATCAGGGCACCTGTTGAGGGCATAGGGTTTAAGCACATTTAAGGTTTTCGGTATTTTAACGGGGTATACGTTAACTTACGTTAGAATGACAAAATATTTAAGCCACCGCGTACAAGTATCAGTAAAGCTTTGAGACAGGAGAGCCTAAACCATGGATGAGGCTAAATACTTTCCTAGGAAGCAGGGCTTCGACAGGCTTTGCAACATCCTCGTCGCCTACCTCAACGCTGGGGCAGACCGGGATTACGTGAGCGTAGGCGAGGCTTCGAAGAGAGTGAACATGAACCCCACGGACCTCAGCCGCAACAACCTCTTCCTGAAAAGCTGGGGTTTCCTCGAGGAGGGCGGTGAAGCTCCTGGACGGTACAGGCTAAGCCCAGAAGCCGCGGGTTTCGCCTCAGCCTACAGAATAGACCCGAAAGCCGAGGCTACGCGGCAAAGCCTTAAGGCTTTCCTCTCAAAACACGTTATCGTCACCGGGCTTATCCAACGCATTCAAAGGGATAAGCCTGATAAGGCGTCTATACTCGTAGACCTCCCCCGCCTCATAGGAGACCTTAAAGCTGACAGGGTTGGTTTAAACGCCTTCCTCGACATGCTCGTGTACGCCTTTAACCTTGAAACCCTTCTCCCAGCACCCGTAGAAAGACCCGTAATCTCAGCTGTAAGGGTTAGGGTTAAGCCTGTTAAGAAACCTATGTCCATCAAAGGTTTTGAAGCCCAGGTCGCGCCGTTCACGATCATGTTAACCGTAAACCCTGAAACCTCCGCGGAGAAGCTGAAAGAGAGTGTGAAAGCGGTTCTGAAGGCGTATGAAGAATATATGCAGGAAAGAGGTGTCGAGTAAAGAACTAATCCAACGCTTGAACGCATGAATGAAGGTAACGGTAGCACCCTACATCGATTATTACCTATTCTGAGAAGTCGCTGAGGTGCGCCCTTCTCTATGAAGGAGGTCTCTTCTGCAGGTAAACGTATTCCCCTTTCTTCCCCTCTCGGGTTAGGATTCCGTCCCTTACAAGTTCTGCGAGTGTGTGGGCTACGGCGCTTCGGTCATAGTGGTAACCACGCCTCGACATCTCGTCGTGGGTTTCTGCGAGGTTGCGGGCAACTTGGAACCATCCCTCCTTCCACAGGGCGGCTAGTATGCTTTTACACGTGGTCAACCGTGCTTCAATTGGTGATGTTGATGTTTCTTGGGGTGTTGGGGTTTTGGCTTGAAGGTCTTGTACGGCTTCTATGAAGTCTTGTACGGCTTTCTTAAGTTGGTCTTCTTGGCATTCAACCTCGGCTTCCACGTTTCCGAGTTTAAGCTTCATGCGTATGACTTTTCCCTTTTCAGCCATTTTCTCACTGTTGATTGTTGTTGATTGCGCAACACTTATATACGTCTTCCACATTAATCATTGTTGTTTAAACAATATAAGCATTGCGCACCAACAACAAGGGGTACCCGTATGCAAGCTCTCTTAAAGGAAGCTCAACCAACACCTTTGAAAAGCCACCTATCCCACTCTACTAAAGGTTGGGAAAATTTTGAAAACGCCGTTGAGGAAGAACCCTATCCGAGGCTTTACCAAGAGCTTATAGACAGGGGTACAGAAGCCCTCCTTGAAAGGTTTAAACGGTATGCGCATGAGCGGAGAGCCGTTTTAAAGGATTTCCAAAGCCAGGTCGTAGTTAAGAAAGCCGTGTTTAACGAGGATGGACCAGCGGCTGGGAAGGTTGTAGGCGTCGATGCAGGTATGAACGGCACAAACTACAGCTTCGCCTACATCCCCCTCTACGGCGCCGTAGCCGTTTTAGTCACAGACTGGAAGCTACAGCAGGAACCCATCTGCATCTCCGGCACTCCAGACATCTGGCCTATGGAGATTGAGCCTAAGAGGAGGGAGAGCCTCCTACACATGGCCCTTGAATACCATATTGCCAAGAGGGCTGTTCAGTTGTGGAAGCCCAGCTACGTTATCCTCGACGGGGGAATCGTTTTAAACCCTAAGCTCTGTCCCTCATCCATAGATTCCTTCCGCTACGAGGGCGACTTCTTCTACGCCTGCGTAACCGCCTTAGACCTCTTAAAGACATGCAGGGACCTAGGCGTGGTTTTAACGGGTTTCGTGAAGCGCACCCATATGAACCACTATGGGAAGCTCTGTAAAAGCCCAGCCGTCAGGGATGTGGTCTTCCTCAACCCCATCCTGGGCATGGGGGAGTACACGGAGCCCTTCAAGGTCATCAACAAGGTTACAGCGGCTTATACCCGCTTAGCCGAGGACCTCAACTACGGCGCATCCACATCCGATATCTATTCAGGGTACATTAAAACGGGGCTTTTCCCATACAGGGTTGAGGTTCCAAGCTTCTGCCTCCCAAGGCTTCAGGACCTCATGTCCCTAGTATACACCACAGCGAACTCCGAGGGAATACCGTACCCGGTTTACGAGGCGGACCGCTACACCCGCATCACACGCCCAACCTCTAACATCCACGCACTCGTGCTTTTCTCAAAGGTTCTAGACCTTGTTCAGGCTGGGGAGGTCGCGGCTGAGGACTTGGATATGCTCATCCTCCAACATGGGGAGAGCTGGGTTCTCAACGACGATGGCTTAAGTGAAGCCACGGCTCTGGAGCTGGGACGGCGATGATCGAGGTTGGCTACATCATGTCAGGGTGCTCCCAGAGCATAGCCCCCTTCGTGGTTAAGGATGGAGCTAAAGCCTTCATCAACCAATATTATTTCCTACCCCATCCCATAAAGTCAGTGAAGGATGGTAAAGGAAACTTCCTGAAGGTTGTACCAGTCCTCACACGCGTTTACAGGGTTACACCGTACAACCCCGAGATGAACATCGGAGGCTTCGGTCCTATAGCTGGCAAGAAAGGTGGACGGGCACAGTATGGGAAGCGTTTAGAATACGATGTGGCTTGGGCTGAGATCCTAGGCTACATCACTGAAACTGGGAAATGGTACCACTTGGAATGCAGCCCAGGAACATGGGACCCGGTCTTCGAGCCGACGGAGGCGGAGGTGAACAACTTCTTCTCCCTCCTATCCCATGAGAGGATAACAGGGGAGTCGCAGCCCTACATCCTGAGAATAGGGAGGCATAGAGGGTTGAAGATACCCGTTTACCTAGACCTCAACGCCTTAACCCGTGGACATATATTCATCGCCGGCATGACGAGGAGTGGAAAAAGCACCTTCGCCATCAACCTCATCGCTAGGTCCCTTGAATTGAAGCCCAGCCCTCACTTTGTCATCCTCGACCGTAGGGGGGAGTACGCGGTTTTGAAGAAGTATGGGGCGGTGGCTATTCCCTACCGCCGCTTCCTTCCGAGGGTAAGCTTCTTCACAGGGGATGTTGTGGCATCTAGGCTCGGCTTCAACCCGAGTACAAGCGTTGGGAAGCTCGTCGTCGAGGCTGTGGAAGCCATATCAGCCGAAGACGGGGATTTAACGAGGCAGTCTCTTATGGGGAAGGCTGCGGAACTCGCGCCCATAGTCTTAGCGCGGGAAAGGGAGCGGAACATGGCTAGGTTGCAGTGGGCTCTCCGCACGCGGGGAGGTTTCCTAGAGGGTGAGAGGGAAACCGTGGACCTCATAGAGTCCATCAACAGCTACGATGTATTAATCATCGACTTCTCAGTGGACACTGAGGTTGATGAACAGCACGTAACCACTAAGCATATCATCGCAACCATAGTTGAGCAAGCCATGAGGAAGCGGGATGACGGAAACTTCGCCGTGGTGGTTGTGGTGGAGGAAGCTCAATACATGGCTCCTGAGAAGGGGCTTAAGGTTGAGGTCGGTAACCCAGAGAGGATTGGTGTGGATAAGGAGCTCATCGAAGCCATAAGCCAAGCTGGAGGCTACAACGTAGGCTTCCTCATCCTCACCCAACGCCCAGCCTACGTCTCAAAGTCGATCATCTCTCAATGCAACAGCATCGCCTGTTTCCGCTTAATGTCTGGAAACGACCAGGAAGCCATCATCAAGTACTCCGAGTATGGGAACGAGAGGTTAGGTGAATACTTACCGGGTTTAGCTGACCATGAAGCCATGGTCTGGGGCATGGCGTCTCCTGTGCCCTTCCCCATCATCGCGGAAGTCGAGGTGAAGGACTTCCCTAAGAAGGCTGGGGTGACGGCGAGGCAAGCATGGGAGCGGATGAGTGAGAGGAAAGCCTTAACAACAACGCCTTTAGTGACCAAGGCTGCATGAGAATAAAGGTTATACATGAGAGATGGAGAAACGGTGGTTATTATAAGCCTATGACGTTCCCAGCTCATATCATTGAATAACGTCACGATGGTCGTGAGCGATGCCGAGTGTAAGCTGAGAAGACTGAGCAGTTTAATATCCTTTTATTCCAGCCCGCCAAGGTTTTCTAGGGTAAGGGTCTGGGGATGGGGAAAGGGCGTAACGTCTTCACGCTTCTTTCAAAGCCCGTGAGGATGATTGTTGAGGAGAAGGGCTTCCTAAACCCCACCGACCCCCAGGTTGAGGCTATCCCGAAGATCATCGATGGGGAAAATGTCCTATTGATAGCCCCAACGGGTACGGGTAAAACCGAGGCGGCTTTCCTCCCGGTTCTAGACCTCTTCGTGAAAAGCCCCGAGAAGCCGCCTGGGATCAAGATTCTCTACATAACCCCGCTGCGAGCCTTAAACCGTGACCTTCTCGAACGTTTAGAGTGGTGGTGTAAACGCCTCGACGTGAAGATCGCCGTGAGGCACGGTGACACGGAGATACGGGAGCGAGGAGCCCAGGCTAGGAGTCCACCGGATCTCTTGATCACGACGCCTGAAACCCTCCAAGCCATTCTCCCAGGGAGGGTTATGCGGCGTCACCTAAGGTCGATCCAATGGGTTATCATCGATGAAGCCCATGAGCTGGCTGAGGATAAGCGGGGAAGCCAGCTTTCCCTCGCCCTTGAGCGGCTCAGATGGATCACCCAGAGGGACTTCCAGGTTATAGGCTTATCCGCCACGATCGGAAGCCCCGATAAGGTGGCGCACTTCCTCGTCGGCAACGATAGACCCGTAGAGGTTGTGAAGGTTCCCGTAGCCAGACACATGGAGTTTACCATAGTGTACCCTGAACCAAGCCCAGGTGACTATGAACTCGCTGAGAAGCTTTACACGCATCCCGAGGTAGCTGCAAGGCTTCGCGTTATGCGGGAGATCATCGAGAAGCAGGAATCCGTCCTGCTTTTCACGAACACGAGGCCCATAGCCGAGGTTCTAGCCAGCCGCTTCAAGGTCTGGGACATCGACTTCCCCGTAAGCATACACCACGGCTCCCTCGCCAAACCCGCAAGGGTTTCAGCCGAGAGGGGTTTAAAAAACGGTGAGCTTAAGGGCCTTGTGTGCACAAGCTCCTTGGAGCTCGGCATCGATGTTGGAAGGATCGACCTGTGCATCCAGTACATGAGTCCCAGGCAGGTTACACGCCTCCTGCAACGCGTTGGAAGAAGCGGGCATGGGGTGGGGAGGGTTGCTAAAGGCGTCATAATCACCATGGACTCTGATGACACCTTGGAAGCCATGGCGATCGCTCGGAGAGCGAAGCTTGAGGCCCTTGAACCCGTTACGATACCGAGTATGCCCTACGATGCTTTAACCCATCAGGTTGTAGGACTCCTCGTTCAACGGGGACGCTGGTACTTTGAGGAAGTCCTCAGCCTCTACGGTAAGGCTTACCCGTACACGGGGCTGAGCAGGGAAGACCTTGTGAAGGTTTTAAACTACATGCATACACGGTATCCGAGGCTTGCCTGGGTTTCCTTCCAAGACGAAGTCGTCCTCAAACCCGCACGGGTTAAGGAGATGTACGAGTACTACTTCGAAAAGCTTTCCATGATACCTGATGAGAAACAGTACCTTGTAATCGATGAGACTACGGAGACCCCTGTTGGCATCCTCGACGAAGCCTTCGTGGCTGAGTACGGTGAGCCAGGTACCAAGTTCATCCTCAGGGGAAGCCCGTATAAGATGCTGAACATCCTAGGGGATAAGATCTACTCGAAGCCGATCACTGATCCAACAGGCGCCATACCAAGCTGGATCGGTGAGGAGATCCCCGTTCCCTACGAGGTAGCCGTAGAGGTCGGCGCTATCAGACGCCTCGTTGAGCAAAGGTTGAAACGGGGTGTACAACCCGAAGCCATAGCCTCCCAGCTTTCGAAACGGTATCCCGGGGATACGGCTACGGTTTTAAAAGCCATAAAGGAGACTGTTGAACAGGTCAACGCGGGGTTACCCGTTCCCTCCGATAGGGTTGTCACAGTTGAGGACTGGGAGGACTACGTGGTCATCCACTCAACTTTCGGAAGCTTGGTTAACAGAACCCTAGCCCGTTTAATCGGGTTCATTCTCTCGGAGAAAACTGGTTACACGGTTGGGGTTCAGCAAGACGCGTACCGCGTCGTCGTTCAAACCGCGGGGATGACGCATGCAAAGGATGTGGAAGGGGTTCTCCTGGAACTTCCAGGGATGAACGTGAAGGAAATCGCTTTGAAGGCGGCTGAGAAAACCGGGTTGTTTAAGCGACGGCTTGTCCACGTAGCGCGGCGTTTCGGAGCCATATCGAGGCGTACAGACCTTAGCAGGGTAAGCCTCCCACAGCTTGGGAAAAGCTTCGAGGGATCCGTTGTCTACGAGGAAGCCTTCAAGGAAACCCTTGACAAAGATATGGATGTTGAGCACACGGTTAAGGTCCTAGATGAGATGAGGGACGGTAAGGTCCGCGTCAAGGTTTTGGAGACGGAGGGTGAGGCTACGCCGATAGCTAGGGTGGGCTTGGAAAGGATCAGCCGGAGATCAGACCTCATCCCAGCGGATAAGATGAAGCGTGTGCTCATCGAATCTGCGAGGGCGAGGATTCTAAGCGACGCCCGCACCTTCATATGTACAAGCTGCCTCAAATACGTGAAAACCATGAGGTTAAAGGATTTACCCGCAAAGCCTACGTGTCCCTCCTGCGGCTCGAAAGCGTTAGGGGTCTTAGCTGATACAGAGGAAGTTGTGACGAAGATGGTTGAGAAACGGGGTAAACCCCTTTCCCAAGCGGAGCGGAAGGTTTACGCTGATGCTCAAGCGTCGGCTAAAGTCGTTGAGAAACACGGTTTCCCAGCTGTCGCCGTCCTCACAGGTCGAAGGCTTACACCCATGGACGCGGAAGAAGTACTAAGCAAGGAGGATAGGCTTACTGACAGGCTCTTCGAGCTCATCGTTGAAGCTGAGAAGAAAGCTATGGGTAGAAGATTCTGGTAACCCATTTTAATTTATACATTCACTCTTACTCAACACATTTATTTTGTAAAGTTCACGCCTTACTTTCAGAAGGCTCAGGCAAACGGCGCATCGATTCCTAAAGCCCAGCCTCAGTCTTTAAACCTTAAAGAACCCGTTATGCTCACCGTGTTTAAGATCGAGGTCTTCAAACCAATTCCGCATAAGCTTCTATGAAAGAAGCCCATGAACTCGGGTGACGGCGTAGAATCCGTAAATACCTTACGTATCATATATAAAGAGATGAACAATAATTGTTGAGGTTGCCATGTTTCAGAATAAGTCCACTAGTATAGAAGGGCATGAGAAAGAAGGGTTGGGTAAACGTCTTTACCACCCTGACTTAACGAGCGACGCCTTCGGGGAGTGTCTCCCTAAGGTTCAGGCCGCGATCATACCCGTAGGGTCTATGGAATGGCATGGGCCCCACCTGCCCCTAGGATTGGATTTCCTCACGTGCCTCCACATCGCTTTGAGAGTTTCCGAGCGGATGTATCCCAGGGTTCTCGTAGCTACGCCCATAACATACGGCGTTGTGAGGGGTCAGATGCGCTTCCCCGGAAGCTGCACCCTTGAGCCCCACATATTCATCGATATGACTGTAAGTGTATGTCAGAGCCTCCACGTTCATGGAGTTGAGCGTATCCTCGTATTAAACGGTCATGGAAGTAATAGGCCAGCCGTCCTCGGCGCCGCTGTAAGGGCGTCGAAGGAGCTTGGAATCAAGGTTGTTCCCGCTAGCTACTGGGACTATGTACCGCCGGAGCAGGGGATAAAGCTGTTGGACAGCCCCTTGAAAGGACCTTACACTCCAGGCGAGTACGGTTACCCTGGATACCCGATACCAGCGCATGGCGGAGAGTTTGAAACATCCCTTGCCCTCGCACTCTTCCCTGAACTTGTATGTAAAGACAGGATTAAAGACTACCAAGACCCTGGAACAGTCTTCTCTACAGCTTGGAAAGGCGAGGAACTAGCGAGGTTAGCGGTTGAAGGCCTCTGCGCATGGATTGAAGACTTCACAGCTGACAGGGTAAGCGATGGCAGGTATACGTATGATATAAACGGCTGGGGACCAGACCTTTTAGGCGTAAACCTATGGTACTTCCTAGCGGAGGCATGTAGGGAGTTCATTGAAGCGCATAAAATGAGCGTTAAAAACGCGGACAGGTAAATCCTCTAAATCGGCTGGTAACGCTGTTGAAAGCTTAAAAGGTTAAACACTGAGCAGTGGAAAAGGAGCTGGGAAGGCCTATGAAGATTGTCAACGTGAAGGCTTTAAACCTCCGCGGTGGAAACAACACCCTCGTTCAGGTTTTCTCGGATGAGGACATAGTGGGCATCGGGCATATCGACTCCTCCCCCGTAGCACGATACATCGTGGAGGGAACTCTGAAACCCCTTATCGTCGACGAGAACCCCCTTGAAGTTGAGAGGCTTTGGACGCGGATGTACCGCGCAATCTTATCGCATGGGCTGAGAGGGGTCAGCGTCCACGCGATGGCAGGGGTCGACATGGCCCTCTGGGACCTAGCTGGTAAGAAGCTTGGCGCTCCCGTTTGGAAACTCCTCGGGGGACGCCGCAGGGATAAGGTTATACCCTATGCCAGCGCATCCTTCGGCCATAAAAGTCGAGAGCAGTTAAACCAGGAATCCGCGGTGTACAGAGACCAGGGATTTAAAGCTGTGAAGTTCGGGTGGGGCATTTTAGGGCGCGGCAGTGTTGAGAAAGACGCTGAAATTGTTAGGGGGGTTCGTGAGGGAGTAGGGGGCGATGTGAAGGTGATCGTGGACGCTGGTGCCCCATGGGAAGCCACAGCGGCTAGGATGATCAAGACGATCAAGGAGGTTGAGCGGTACAATGTCTTCTTCTTCGAGGAGCCTATTCCCCAAGACGATTTGGATGGATACTTGCAGATCAAGGCGGCTGTGGACACACCTATATCCTCAGGGGAAATCCTAGGCACAGTACCCGAGTTTAAATCCATCATCGACCAGAGGGCTGTGGACATCGTTCAACCAGATCCTTCAAAAGTTGGGTTGACGCAGTGGATGAGAATAGCGAAGGTAGCGGAGGAGGCTCACATGATGTGCGTACCGCATGATTGGAGCACAGGGCTCAACGTCATAGCCCAGATACACCTCGTATCTTCCATACCGAACGGGGAATACGTTGAATACCATAGGCCTGTGACGAACAAGGAGAACCGTGAATCCTTCACGTTCGCCTCTGAGATCATGGACGAGCTTTTATTGGAACCACTAGAACTGAAAGATGGATACTTTGAGGTGCCGAATAAACCTGGGTTGGGAGTAGAGCTCAACGATAACGTCTTGCGGAAATACGCCGTGGAATAGCTGTGTAAGCCGCCTTACTCTGAATGACTCGGGCACCCCTCCTCCTTAGATCGGCTTCTCCATCTACCTTAAACAATGATTTGAGGATGCGCATCGAGGAAGGTGGTACTAAATCAATCTACGCGGTACTTTCACCCTATTCTTGAAGAGGGCTTCGGATACCTCGTTCAAGTAGGGCAGTAGCGACTTCATGGTGAAGAAGCTCACTCCATCAGCTCCCGCCTCACGGGCGCCCTGCGTCCACTGAATCACCTGAGCCGCGTCTTTAAGGCTTCCATGGCTGGTGTAAACCCCAACGTTGATGAAGACCGGGGCCTTAAGGCTCGCTTTCCTCGCCGCGGCTGTGGATGCTCTAATGCGTTTCATATACTCGGAGAATTCATAAGCGTAGCCTGTAGGGTTGACCGCGTCAAGGTAACCCTTCTTCAACCATGCCTCCCAATCGCGTAAACATATCTGAGGGTCCATTACGGTCCAGACGTAGGCTGATAGTAAAATTTCAGGTTTAGCCTCCTTCACCGTATCGTGGATCTCCATCATTAAGAGGTCGGTTTGCCCTATCCGCCACCGATTCCACTTTTTATAGAATAGGTTCTCCTCAGATAACTCTAAGGGATCAACTCCATACTCCTCTCTGAACCTGTTGCGGCTATATTCAGAGTAGTCCACTTTCGTCCCTGGATAGCGGAGATAATCGAGGCTAACGCCGTCAATTTCATAGCTTCTAACGATCTCCATGATGATGCTTACCACGTATTTTCTAAACTCGGGGTGAGCAGGATTACCCCAGCCTACGACCTGTCCCTCTTTATTAACCATAGCCCACTCAGGATGCGCCTTCAATGTTGGACCTATCTGATCCACACCTTGGGGAACCACGCAGATAAAGGGGTGAACCTCCAACCCCTTGTTATGCGCTTCCTCGACGAGGATTTTTAAGGGGTCCCACCCTTCAAACACCCGTATCGGCATCAACCTACTTTCATATGAGGCGTCGCAGCGGACTCCGACCACAAAGGGGCGTAGAAAATTCAAATTATGTTTAGAGGCTAAATCCACCATTTCTGTTACTTTTTGAGGTCCAGTTTCAGGGTCTGTGCCGAACAGTGAGGCGGGGTGGATGTCCACACCTCTGATTTCCACGACCAACCCACTACTCCTGAAAGAAACCATTTCCCAGTGCCTGAAGGAAGAGTAGTCTTTTAACAGTTTAAATACTTTTCAAGGGATGCTTTAAAAATGATCATCGCAGTTAGAGAATAACCCGTTTTATCGCGTCGAACACGCTCTTAAAGCTCAAGGGTAAGTTGACAACTTCGTGTTATTCAGCGTAAGCCGTAAATAGGTACGTGTCGTGAAAACTATCAGTGTTAGCCTAGGGGAATAGTGGGATGGATGGAGAGGGCTTCGGTCAGCGAACTTTTTCTATGGGTGAATACCTTGATGGGAAGTATCGGGTGCTCCAACCTAAACTAGGCTTTAGGGCGCGGAGCGAGGAGGAGTGGCTTGGCTGGCGTTCAGCCTTAGAGGCGAAGCTCATAGAGCTCCTAGGAGACTGGCCTGAACCCTGTGAACTGAACCCGATTATTGTGGAGCGTGTCGACGAGGGCGGCTACATACGTGAGAAGGTGCTCATTCAAAGCGAGGTTGGAATGGCTGTTCCAGCCTACGTCCTATTACCGAAGACCTTGAAACCCGGTGAGCGGGTGAAGGCGCTTCTATGCGCACATGGGCATGGCAATGGGAAGGACGATGTCGTAGGTATAACCCAGGGTGAAGCCCGCCGCGTCTTCACGGTGCAGCAGCATAACTACGATTACGCCCGCCAGTTTGCTCTCCGCGGCTACGTGGTCATGGCGCCGGATTGGCGGGGCTTCGGTGAGCGGAAGGTGGGCTACGAGTTCCCAGGCCGCGACGGCTGCAACGTGGTCTTCTTGAAGGCTTTGCTTCTAGGGCTTAACCCCCTCACCCTCAACATATGGGACGCGCTACGCTGCATCGACTACCTCGAAACCCGCCCTGAGGTTGACGCGAAGCGTATAGGGATGATAGGGCTTTCCTACGGTGGGACTATGACTCTATTCACATCCGCTCTCGACCAGAGGGTTAAGGTCGCCGTAGTGAGCGGCTACCTCAACTCCTTCAAAGCCTTCGCATTAGACTACGGGAACTTCTGCGGCTCCCAAACCATACCTGGGCTTCTGAAATACGGTGAAATGTGGGACTACGCCGGGCTCATCGCGCCGCGTCCCCTCCTCATAGAAAGCGGGGTACGCGATGAGGGCTTCCCTATAGAGGCGTCCCGCTACGCTTACTCAAAGCTTAAGGAGGTTTATGAAGTCCTGAAGGTTCCTGAACGCTGCGACGTGGATGAATTTGATGGAGGACATCGTTTCAGCGGGCGTAAAGCCTTCCAATGGTTTGAGAGATGGCTGTAAATTATACGATCCTCTTATCTACGAAAAACTGGAAAGAGCTTGCCAAGTTAAAAACGTACTTTAACGTAATCTATCAACAAGTTACCCTCTTCTTAATATAAAACGTTTACGAATTAACTTAAGCGTAACATGACGCGATGATCCACGCGTATTCTAAGAATCTGCATAGCACCGTAATGCTTAAATTTACTAAACAGCTATACTTCTTTAAGGAAAAAATCTAGGAGGATCTATAATGGCAACAGAGTCGACAGCCACTACAACAGAGGTAAAGCCGGAAAAAGGTTTAACACCGAAAGCATTCATCGTGGGCATAGTGATCTCCGCCCTCATAACGATTCCCCTCTTCTACTGGATGAGGTATCAATGGTCGAGGATGTTCATACGAAGGTTATCAACAATCGGTTATGGGTATACGCTAATGCTTGAACTCGTTTTCATAATAGCGCTTCTCCAAATGGTTTCTAAGGCTTTTAAGTTTAACCGTAAGGAGTTGACCGTAATCTATGCGATGCTCGCTGTGTCCACAGCCATACCGTTCGCTGTTGGAATCCAAACGTTCTCCATAGTCTACTCAGGCTACATGGGTGGACGCACCGTCCTTCTCCCCGTCATCCCCGATTTCTGGACGCCGAAGGACCCGTTCATACTATCGAAACTGTGGAGCGGAAACATCCCCTTCGACTTCGGGGTTTGGGCGCCGTCTATCATGACATGGACCGTAGCCTACTATCTATTCTTCTTCTTCGCCTACGCCATAGGACTCATTTTGAGGAAGCCGTTCCTAGAAGTTGAGAAACTTCCCTTCCCGATGCGGCAACCGATATCGTGGATGATCGATAACACGACGACGCCCGCCTCGGGGGAACCTACTGCAAACAAGTTCAGAGCTAGGTTGCTTAGCAAGAAGGCCCTAACCTTCTGGATAGCCTTCATCATCGGATTCTTCGCCAACTGGTACTATAGCCCAACTGGAGGCGGTGGTCAGGGTCAAGGGCTTGATAGGTTTTTCCCCATAATCTCTGAGCCGTATTTGGCGTATACCTATCTTTCAGGTAAGCTCCCCTACCCATACACGAACATGGTTATCGCCTGGGACATCGACGCCATCGGTATAGGTATGTACTTCCTCTTCCCACTCGACATCCTTCTGACAGCGTTCATTTGGTACGTTATCGGCTACCTTATCTACCCAACCATAGCGGTTATGACGGGTATTGTTCCAGCCCGACCGGGGGCGGGTGAGTGGAGTGCCATCGGCATCGGTACTACGCCGCCATTCATGCCCTTACAGATAGGTGACCGCGGAGCCTATGTTGGCATAGCGCTCTTCGCGCTTTTCATGGGGAGGAAAGAAATCGCAGCGTCTTTCAAGGCGTTCTTGAAAGGTCCTACGAAGGAGGAGCTTGAAACGGAGCCTGTATCCTACAGGATAAGCTGGTCCATCCTAATAGTGACCTTGGTAGGTCTCACGCTCTTTTTAACCGTGAGCGGCGCGAACATACTACTCGCCTTGTTTACCGTCTTGTTGATCGGCTTAGTCCAGATATGGATGGCTAGAGTGAGAGCAGAGGCCTGGCCTGGGTTCTCAAACGCTTGGGGAGCACACACAGGTGACTACTTCGGAAGCTGGATCACAGGATTCGGTCAGGTCGTGGGCGCCTTTCCAGCAGATGGTGTAAAGCTCTCTGCTGAAGCGCAGCGTGGCCTCTACGTTACCGCGGGCTTCGCCGGGCTTAGCTACTTGAAATCACTCTGGTCGCCGACATTCGCAGGCATCGAAGCATTCGCCGTGGCGCAGGAAACAAAGACCAGCCTTAAGGAGATATTCCTAGCGACTATACCCGTTGTATTAATAGTGTTTCCGCTGACCTTCACCTTCCTTAGCATGCATCTCGCCGCCTTCGGTGCGTCACGTTTCACAGGAGACTGGTGGTCAGGGTCGGAGTTCCCGCAGATCAACGACTTCATCATACCCCGCTTCAACGGTCTCAGTCCCTATGGAGGCGGGAACGCGGGTTGGTTCACAGGATACACCATCGTTGGAATAATCCTAGCCTTCGGCATGGGCATAGCTCGAATGACGCTGCCATGGTTCCCGTTGAACCCCATAGGACTCGTCATGATGAACGTGAGCTTCTACGGTTTCCTATACGTCGTCATCGCCTACTTCTCAAAGCTCGTCATCTTGAAGGTAGGAGGATCAGAGCTCTACCAGAACACCGCGCTACCAATTGCCATTGGGCTCATGGTTGGAGGATTCACCGGCTTCTACCCAATAAGGTCGTTAGTAAACTTCCTGCTCGGGATTTAAACCGAAGAGCAGGTCCACCCATTTTTTTCTTACATCACACATAGCGACGATAACGCATTTATGTTAGTAATGTGTAGAAGTTAATGACTGTTAACCTAGGTGGTGAACCCTTGAAAATAAGGGCAACCATAACCCTAATCATACTTTTCTCTACTCAACTCCTCCTCTTATGCTCCTCTCAAGTTGTAAACCCTGTTTTCGCCGTAGACGGCGGAAGTGAGGTAGTTGACCAGTTGATCGAGGAAATCATAACCGCAATAGACATGGACAATATCATCACCCATGTACGCTACTTCTCCTCTCTAAGTAGAACCACAGGGTACCCTGGCGCAGCCCAAGCCGCTGAGTACATCTATAACTATTTTAATGATGCTCTAGATTTACGGCCGTGGGTTGAAGAATATAAAGTTGCTGTGCCGGTGGACCACGGCTCCAAGCTGACCGTTCTTCAACCATTCCAGCAATCGATTAATGCCTATGCCTTAGCTCCAAACAATTTACAGACGTGTAAAACCCCGGTTGGAGGCCTTGAGGGTGCCCTTACGTACGTTGGGACGGGAAGCTTGGATGAGCTTAAAGGCTCCATTTCAGGGAGTATTCTACTGATGGAGTTTAACAGTGGAGATAATTGGCTGAATGCTATGAGGTTAGGCGCTAAAGCCGTGGTCTTCATCGAGCCCTCAGTTACCATACGAAGCGAGGCAGACCGTAAACATCTGGATACACCTGTTAAGTTCCCTAGGCTTTACATCTCAGCGGAAGACGGTGAAAACCTGAAAACCAGACTTCTTGGAGGCGAAACCGTGACGGTTAGAATCGAGGTTGACATGACCTGGGAAAATGTGGTAGCTCAGAACATTATAGCGGTGGTCAACGGGACAGAGACTGGTGAGGAGAAGAACAACGCCATCGTTGTATCCGCCTACTACGATTCAGCATCTGTGGTTCCTCTCTTAGCATCTGGGGCTGATGAAGCTAATGGAATTGCATCCCTCCTCGAGCTGGCAAGGATTCTGAAAGAGCATCCGCCCCGGAGACCAGTTTGGCTCATCGCTTTCTCCGGTCATACGCAAGCTATGGCTGGTGGGAGGGACTTCATCTGGCACAGCAGACAGGTTGTAGGGCAGGAAGCCGACGGTTCACCGAAGTATTTTACATGGCACTTCGACCACGTAGGGAAAACGAGTGATGTGACCGTAGCCCCTCAAGCTTTGAAGCTGGCCTTCAGCTTAGACTTCTCAACGGACTCAGATGCCTTAGCATTGACCCCGGGTAGTACCTACTACGGGGTTGGAGGACCTTGGATGACTTGGTACGACTACAGTCCTGGAACCTTAGTAAGGTTTCTCCTCACTGGAGAAAGGTATGGCCAGTACCCGTATCAAGCCGGTGTTCCATTAGGATTTTACTACATTGGCAGCACAGCGCTACGTGAACGTTTAGGCTCGAGTTTTCACGGGCTTACCTACAAGGCCTTTGGCTTAGGTTTAGATGAGAGATATCTTCCATCCTCGGTTACCCATGAAGCCTCCATATTCGCTCAGACTGGTACTTGGGGTGTAGGGTTCTACACGGCGATGGCTTCGAGGCTGCTCTATAACACCCCCATTAACACCTTTGACAAGGTTAACTTCGGGAACCTCGCTCCACAGGTTGAGTTAGCCTTCATATTAATCAGAGCTGCTACGAACGATATCGAATACTTCGACTTTAAAAAGGCCGCGGTAAGCAGTGTCCAATTCAGCGCCGCAGCCTTCTTCAACCATGTGAATAGAGATGATTCCGGTCTCGGCTTCGGTGTTGTGAAGGGTCAGATCGGGCGTTGGGACATCAAGAAGAACTGGTACGTGAGCAACTGGGAGGATGCCCTTGGAAAGGATGGGCAGATCCTCGTCCACGTTAAACTCCTTGCACGGGCGGACGTATATGGACATAGCTTCATCCAGTTCGCTGAACCTGATGGCTCCTTCACCGTGAAGGGTGTACTCCCAAGCCTAGGCTGGGCGGCGCAGCAGGCGATTTACCAAATGCTCCCCTTCGTGGTTAACCACACCACTGGGGATATTGAATACGCGCCTGATTTTGGGCCCTTCGGTACAAGACTCTGGCCCTTCGGCTACTCCTTCTTCACCTTTGAGAAGGACCTCATTGACGGAAGCGGAGCCAGAATCGTCTATCTCTCCATGTTTAAGGCTGGAACCATAGCCATACACGACCTCATAGACCCAAGGTCCATACTGACACCCGTGGGAGGGGGAAGCCTCAAAGTTATCAACCACGAATCAGGGGTTGAACCTACAAGCTTCAGTTACTTCGTGGCTGATCCGCCGTCCTTCGAAGGGACGGGACGCGTTTTCTTAGGAGACCCCACCTCGGGTTACGACGCCGTTGTCTTCGTCCCCGGCGATTCCGCTGTGAGGATTATCTTTCTCGGCGGCGTTGATGCTTACCCGATTGGAATCCTCACGAATTCGGAAAGGGGAATAGCTGCTGGGTCTGGTAAGTACGTGGACATCGCGCCTACAGCCCTCCTACTCGCAAGGGATCTACTCTACATTACAGAGGAGAGGATTAATCAGATGCGTGCTCAACGCATCATCGCCGGACCCAGTGCTGCTGAGGAAGCCTACGAGAAGGCTAGGGGGTTCCTAGGACTGGCCGATGATTCCCTAAGCCGATTCGAATTCGGTAAATACTACACCTACATTTTGAAGGCTTGGTACTACGCCCGTAACTCCTATGTCCAAACGAGGGACCTTATAGTCGATTCAATAAACACCTTCGTGTTCTTCTTCGCCCTTATGCTTCCCTTCACCTTCCTCATAGAGCGAATAGCTATACACCTAGAGGGGAGGAAGCGAATCCTATCACTCGTAGCATCCTTCGCCCTCACCATCTTCATCCTCTACCTCCTACATCCAGGTTTCCGCCTTGCAGCGAATGCGGGTATGGCCGCTGTCAGCCTCGCCACCTTCATGCTCGCCGCCCCAGTTCCCCTAATCATGTTCAATGACATCGTGAATGTGGTGAAGGAGATTAGGAGACGGTTGATCGGTCCACACTTCATGGA